>OGTR01000012.1_pt1 | contig 217886 bp, 204 predicted proteins | sample 1574631 | NCBI WGS metagenome assembly OGTR01 (sample SAMN03295842, study PRJEB24534) | human gut metagenome | isolation source: fecal sample 2 from infant 6 | host: Homo sapiens | place: USA: Pittsburgh, PA | collected 2014-07 | reverse complement strand
CAGTGCTGCCGCCAACGCTTTCTGTTTGTTTTCGTCGATAGCCATTATTACTCCTCTCATGCCGGGTGTAACCGGGTAGTGAATTCTGTTCTGTTGAAGCAATTATACTGTATAGTCATACAGTATCAAGTATTTTGTAGAAATTGTTGCCAGAGGAGATTTAGCGCGTAGGCCGTGGCCTGGCGGCGTACCGACTCGCGGTCTCCGGCAAAGCATTCGCACCGGGTTACGCCCTGTCCGCTGGCGCTGGCCACGCCAAACCAGACGGTTCCCACCGGCTTTTCCGCGCTGCCGCCGTCCGGCCCGGCGATGCCGCTGACCGAAATGGCATAGTTCGCGCGAGCCGCACGCAGCGCGCCGATGGCCATCTCCACCACCACCGGTTCACTCACCGCGCCATGGCTAAGCAGCGTCGCTTCGCTGACGCCAATCATCTGCGATTTCGCTTCATTGCTGTAAGTGACGAAACCGCGCTCAAACCATGCCGAACTGCCGGCGATATCGGTAAGGGTTTTGGCGACCCAGCCGCCGGTGCAGGACTCCGCCGTGGTCACCGTCGCACCGCGCGCTTTCAGCGCCATCCCCACCTGCTCGCTCAGCTGCATTAATTCCGAATCTGTCATTCGTCGCCCCACGTAAGCTGTACAAAGAGGCCATCAAAGATAGCACTTTCAACGAAGATATGGGGACGAGGTAACGAATTTACGAGTCGGCTGGCGAAAAACATCGGCTATAGCCAACGCTGCATTTTCGGATAGCCGCCCGGGGGCGCCGGTGTCACAATTCACCGCACATATAAGGAAGAGTTAAATGAGAGGTTACCAGGAATGGCCAAAGCAACGCTTACCTCAGAGCAGAACGTGAAAAAAATTCGCCAGGTGCGCCTGTGCCTGTTTGTATGCGGCACAGTTTCACTGCTAACCGCGCTACTGCATATTTTCACCCGCTCATTCAACCCGCTGTTCGAAGGCGTACAGATCCTGCTGGGCGTGGGCTGTATTGCCAGTGGATTCACATTGAACAAGAAAATCAAGCAGATACTCGCAGAACCATAGCGGCGGGTAACCGGCCCATCGCGGGCCGGTTTTTATTTATTTCATACTCGCCGCGATCAGCTCCACGTTGTGACGCAGCATTTTCACGTAGCTGTCCGCCACGCCGCCCGGTTGAGAGAGGGCTTCAGGGTAGAGCTCTCCTCCCGGCTGCGCGCCCGTCGCGCTGGCAATCTGTTTAACCAGTCTTGGATCCAGCTGATTTTCCATAAACCAGGTATGCACCTCGTCGGCTTTAATTTGTCGAATTAATGCCGCCACCTGCGCCGCGCTGGCCTCACTTTCCGAAGATAGCCCCTGCGGCGCGAGGAAAGTCACGCCATAGGCGCGGCCAAAATAGCCGAAAGCATCATGGCTGGTCAGAACCTTACGCTTTGCCTGTGGAATGACGGTGAACTGGCTTTTAGCCCAGCGATCGATCTCGTTAAGCTGGCTGATATAGCGCTTGCCGGAGGCCTCCAGCGCCAACTTATCTTCCGGGTCGGCTTTCACCAGGCCGTTGAGGATATTCTGCGCGTACAGCGCACCGTTCGCGGCGCTGTTCCACGCATGATGCGCCACGCGATAAATGCGGCCATTCCGGCGCGATAAATCACGGGCACACCTGTTGCCGTATGTGAAATGGAATTACAACTTAGGGACCACTGGAAGGTACTTGTAGATCGTCTTAACCCCAACGTTATAAATCTCTGCAATCTGCTGGCGGGAAGCCCCGTTCGCGAGCATTCTCTGGGCTCTTCCCACTGCCTCCTCGGTCATCACTCGCTTACGCCCTCCAATTCTGCCTTTAGCCCGTGCAGCTGCAAGTCCTGCACGCGTCCGCTCAATAATCAATTCCCTTTCCATCTCCGCAAGGGCGCTCATTACATGAAAGAAAAAACGCCCTGCGGGCGTGCTGGTATCAATTGAGTCGGTCAGACTGCGGAAATGTACGCCACGTGATTGCAGGTCTGAGACTAGGGTTATCAGGTCCCTGACGCTCCTCCCCAGTCGATCTAACTTCCAGACAACCAATGTATCGCCTTCTCGCGAACGTCGAATCGCCTGCTTTAAACCTGGTCGGCGCACGTGCTTCCCACTGGCTTTGTCTTCAAAAATCAGTTCACATTCTGCGCGAATCAGCGCGTTTTTCTGTAAATCGAGGTTTTGATCCCCTGTTGAGACCCTGGCATAACCAATCAGCACTGTGTAACTCCATGAAAATACAGATTGTAAAATGCTGATGTTATTCGCTCAAACCTGGGTTCAGGCGAAGGCGATCCGATAGTCGCTCCAGAGAAAGTTAGGGTTATGGATGGTAACCTTGCGGATGCCATTAAATACCAGACTTTGTTCATGCACGGCGGTGCAGATGATTACGATTCAGTAACGAAGGATGGGACGGATAATTACCAACCCTTCAAGGATGCTATTGACACTGCAATAGCAAATAGTTATCAGCCGGTTATCGTTGATGGTGGTGACTTCTTTATCGATTTAACTGTTCCCGGTCGGGATTATATAGATCTCGGGGGATCTGAATTTGTCGCCAGCAATGATGTTGCAGGTACTCTGGGCGTTCAGATAATTTGCCGTGGTCGCACCCGATTTATTGTCAAATTTCCAGACGAAAGGTCTATATGCTTTATTTCACGTGGCGGTTCTGGCTCACAAACGAAAAGAGGCATATTCAATGCGCATGTAATAGCCCACCCGAGTTGCAAAGGCTGGGGGCTCCCATTTGTATGGGAGGGTGCCTGCATATCAGCCAACTCAGATTGTTCTGCTACGGAATGTTATGCAACCGTCTGCCTGCATAACAAAGAGTCGGGGCAGTTTACAGAGAAAAATAAGTTCTACAACTTCCGGGACCACAACTGCAAAGTTGGTATTCTGTATAAAATTTCTAATGGTGATAACAGTTTTCATGGTAATCAATTCATCGGCATGCAGATGAATATTTACATTGAGAACAGCACTCCAGCAAACAGCGGTTCAGGGATTGCATTCGAAGTTCCTGAAGGTAAACGCGCGCATGCTTACTTCAGTAAATTTGATATTCGGATGTTTGGTGGCGCCGGAGCAAAAGCAATCGACCTTCAGCTTGCTAATGTCGACTATTCAGAGTGTGATATTACCATTGAGGGTGATTGTACTCTGCGCAGCCAGGATGATTCGTGGTTCCATTGTCACGGTAAGTTCTCAAGTTACAATGGCGGAATAGCTTTGGATTGCCCGGTGCCACCGCGCCTGAGTGTGCCAGCAAACTTTATTTTTGATAACCTCAGCTCCATGCGTTCCCTGGGAAATATGACGGACACTTCTCTCAGCACCTGCTATGCGCAAGTCTACGATATGAATATGTCCGACAGGATGCTAAATGGATGTTTTCCTGCTGATTTTCGTCTGCGTAATACCGATAACACCGCCAATACTCTGGCCCGTGCAATTATGGAAAACGACACCGTTGGTTTTTGCTGGGGCGTGATACCCGTAGGCGGGCGTATTCATGATTTTAAAAGGCGCTGGGGCATGAACGCCCTCGGCACGGTATTTGGTGCACGTAATGAAACCGGCACACTCTACTTTGATGCGATCAATACATCGACTAACGTCCGCAGTAGGGTTTATTTCAGCAATAAAGCGATGGGGCCAGGCACCGGCGGCGCGATGTCGTGCGGGGAGGCCGGTCTCCCATGGTCACAGGTTTTTGCCACCAACGGCACTATTTCGCCATCAGACGGAACCCTGAAGTGCGATAAGCGCGAGATGTCAGAAAATCAGATTCTGGCCTTTTATTTTATCGGCGTGCTGAAAACATCAATATGGCGCTGGATTAAACGCGTAGAAGAAGAGGGTGACGCAGCTCGCTATCATGTTGGCCCAATAGCTCAGGAGGTCATGGCAATTTATGATCATTATTGCGGCCAGGATTCCTGGCGTAAGTGCGCGGTGTTTGGTTACGACGAACGGAGCGAGCAGCCGGAGGAGTGGCAGGATATCCCCGCACGTGAGGAAATAACCGAAACCGATGAGGACGGGAAAACCCGCGTTATCCAGGAAGCCGCCGCCGCAACCCGAATTCTCGTTCGGGAATATCGCGCTGCCGGTAGTGAATACAAATTGCGTAAAGATGAGTTGTTGTGGGCTGTAACTCACGCAACCAGAATCGTTAACGACAGGGCGTTGAAAGCGGCAGGGATTGTGCTTCCTGAAATTCCTGATGAATTATCTGCGCTCGTTTACAGTAACTAAATCGTATGGGTGACTGACCCGCCAGCAATGGCGGGATATATTACTCAGGCACCTGGTTTTTCAGCGCTTCTTCAGTCGCTTTAGCCATTTCCTCAGCGAGCGCCATTTGTTCGCTGATGATTTTGTCATTTTCAGCGGCCTCATTAGCGGCAGTGTCTCTGGCGGCTTCCAGCGACTCAATCTTCGCCTTTATTCCGGCTTCAGCTTCATCCAGTGGATTTCCGTTGCCGGAATAGGCGCAGTCAATAACCCGATTCCCCGTCTGTAAACCTCCCTCGACGGAGGTTTCAAACTCCACGGTCGCCATATTCCCGGAAAGAAACATGACTGATTTTGCTGTATAGGTAATATTGACTGAGATTTCTGACTCAGAAATAACAATGCCCAGCGACGGCGCTGATACCTGCTGCACTATTGTCTGCTTAACGGTAATGCTCATTTTAATCCCCTGTCGGAACCTTCTGCGCGACCCAGTCAACGTTCAGGACGTGTGAACTGCCCGTGGTTACGCGCAACCAGCCCGTAATCACGTAACGGGAACCGGCTACGCCCTGTATTTGCTTAAACATATTGGTAACTTCATCACCGGCCTTGAATGAGCCGGTAGTTGGCATGGATGTGCTGGGGTAAACGTATTTCTGCTGGTAAAACGAATGAACACCGCGAGCGTTAACCGCCGTTGTTGCACCTTCGATGACGGCTTCACGTGAGATGTATTCTTTATTGCCCCCCGTGACACCACCATCCCAGCGATAGGATTCATAAGTTGCACCAGTGAGTTCTGAACCATCACCGATATGCAGCGTTGAATTCCCCTGCCCACCATCAAACACGCAGCGGGTATGCGTCCCTGAAGAGCCATCAATACGGGTTCCAACGATTTTAATCGTCGTCGGGGAAAGCAGTTCTATGCCATTTCGAACCCTGTCAGCCTGTGAATCAAAACCGAATTTGGAAATGCTGCCACCAATTAATTCGATTCTGGTTCCATCTGTTCGTAACACGGTGGAGGTAAAGTTGTAAAATGTACATTCATCAAACGAAACGAGCGCATTTACATCACCAACGTTATTGATAAAACAAACGTTGGGGGCGATGCGCGTAAATTTTGAATCTTTATCGCCAACAAAATGACACAGCGAAAAATCTATTCTGCTGGAGAAGTTTTGCAGGTAAAGGGGAAACACTGTGTGATCGAAGTGACACCCGATAAACTTAAGCCTGTCTGCTGACCCTGTGTAGCGAGAGGACAGGGTTGTAATCCCTCGTAAGCATCCATAGGAGAAGATATTTTTAATGATTGCCCAGTCGATACGGCCAAATATCCACGGCCACGTATTATCATGCATCCACTGTTTCAGTGTGTCGTCATAGGCGTACGCCGAGCCATCGAGATAATTATAGTTCCATCGGATATTCTGAATCACCGGCACATCGCGTACCTGCTCAAGACTGAGACCGCGATAAATCGGCGAACCGATAATGTTGTCAATAACGACACGGGAGGCAGAGCCTAAATCCCGTCCGTTCATGGCCCCACCGAGACGAAATGCCATATAGGCATTCCCCATATCTAAATTGATAAACCGGGATTCAAATGCACCACCGTGAAATACAGGTGGATATTCCACAGGATTAGTTATCACCGTGCCATCCACAGCTTTAACCTGATTCGGGTAGCGGAATTTCAGACCGTAAAAGATATTGTATCGCCCGCCATTCAGACCATTTTCCGTACTCATATCAAACAGACCGTAGTTGCCGAACGGGCTGAGCACCTCAATGGTCGCGTAACTCCCGCCAGTGGCTATCAGGTTGGTTCCTCTGGCGACGGGAAAATCATTCCGTGAAACCTGATAGGTCATATCCGAGCGCAGCAGTACTGTCTTGCCCGACGCGCAGGCGGCGACAAACGCATCATTCATCGTTGCATAAGCATCATTCGGCGTTAAGTTTGTTGCAATGAAATACTCCATCGTGACAGCAGGACCGTTAATGAGATGAACGTAATCAACAGAAACCACACCCACTTCGCCTGAACCCAGGTTTGCGCGAAGAGATACATCATTGCCCAAGTTAAACCAGTTGTCGTTATCATCGAGTGATGGAGAGGCCCCGGTAATGGTATGAGGCAGAGACCCGCCATAACGATACCAGTAGCCCTGGTAGTGAACAATTTGAGAGGGGGTTTTGACCTCCAGTCCCACAGCCCATTCACCCAGTTCAGCCCAGCCCAGACCACTGAATGCCTCTTCATAACGCTGTTTAAGCCACGCCGTACGCTTCAGAAGGTCAATTAAAGGCCGGTTCGCCGGGCCGTCAACGCCACCGCGAACAGGATCGCTCTTTTCCAGTTGATAGACGCCATCGGTCCATTCCGGTAATTCAGGTAAATAGGCCATCAGGACATCCTCTAATAAGCAAAATTGTATTTACCATCGAAGTCGATGGTGCCGTCGTAAGTGATAGTCATAAAGTCTTCTATCATTACGATCCGGCCAAACAGGCCAAAAACATCCGCCGCCTGGCGGTTCAGGTCAGGTAAGACCGCCGATGAGGTTTCCATTCCTGAAAGCGAGGTGGCGTTATTAATGAGTTCCAGAACCGTCAGGGGATCGAATGTCATTCGCCAGAGTTCCAGGAGCACTTTTTTCCCCCCTTCAGCCAGGTTAATACCTTCATACCGAAGTGAAACCTCCGGAGATTTGGCATTAAGCAGGCTGACGGACTGACTGCCAGCATAGTCATACGTCACTTTGACGGGCTGACTCTGTGGGGTGGTCAGAAAGCTGATCGCACCGAAACCATAATCAACCTCGTAGTCTGTCCCCTCTGCAAGCCCGTCGATACTGACTTCCCGGACGTTCTGATAGGCCAGCGCGACACGGTCACCCGCTGTAATGCCCTCCGGCAACGCTTCATCGTTCTGCCAGCTCTGCGCAATCCGGCTGGTCTTCCCGAAGAGGAGGAGCGACAGATTATCAGCGGAGAAATCGTGCCAGACCGAGGCGAGTGATGCAGCAAAAGAGGTGTACCGACGGTCAGACGTCATGACCACGCCAGCCCGGGATATTTTTCTTTCACTCTGTTCGAATGAGAGCTTCAGCGTCAGAGCCGAGACGTCACCAATCCAGCGCCAGATTTCGGATTTGTTTGTTACCGGGTTCCGCACGGAAAGGAAAACTTTGCCCTGACCATAATAATATGTGTCGTTCATCCGGTTAACCTCTCTGGGTCAGCGTGAGAGAGATTATGCCCTCGTTCAGAACCGGCTCATCCGTCATGAACAACGTCATATCAATCTCAGCGTGATAAACACCGGCATTCCAGGGAATAACGGCGGCAGAATCTGTCGTGGAGTCGATGGCATAAAGAGAGGCATCACCGGACAGGGTGAGAACGGTCCACGGCACACCGCTCTCAGTCCACTGCACAATGGACAAAATCTGGTGAGGGCCAAACGACCACGGCGACGCTGGCCATGTCCCGGCGGGATAGTCGATATCGTCCGCAGGGATGGAAAGCCCGCTGGCCAGCAGGTCAGGCGGATACCAGTTGGTCATTCCGGCTGCATCAGAAATGGCGTACAGCTCGGGGACTGCACCGGTATCCGTATCTTCAGGCGTGGTCCCGGCCCAGTCGCCGCCATCAAGAATGGTCAGCGACAGCGTGACGGTGAGCGGGAAGGCTTTGTACTGGCCCGCAGGCAACAGGGTCCGGAAGGTGTACAACGAGGTGATCCCGTCGCGGATGCTCTGCAGTGTCAGGGCATGTTCTGCCGCGTCACTTCCTCCGGTGACGTATGGGAGCGGAATGCTGGCATCACCGGAGGTGATCGACCAGACCTCTTCAGCGGTATCCTGGTTAATCAGCGTCGCCACATATTCCACGCCGGGCTCTGGCCCGATGCTGCCTTCCGTGCAGTCAATCAGGCGGTCGGCCTGCAACAGGCGGTCCCGGTGAGCAAATATCAGGGTGTAGTCGGTGGCAGCAATGACCTGTGACGGGTATGGCGAACCATTGACGCGGATATTCCCCGGCAGATAGGGGCGGCTCTGCCGCTGGGCTATCACCAGTGAACTCACCGGCGCAGCAGACGCCGCCAGCGTCTCTGTGCTGGTTCGGGTCAGCAGACGCGCTTCCACGGTTTCCCCTGCCAGATATTCAATACCGTCAGACTCCAGCGCATCACGCCACAACCAGATAACGTCCGATTCATCATGTCCCGCTGGCAGTGTATCGAAGCAGCCCCTGCCGACATTCAGTGTCCCGGCAGACTCGTCAACGGCATCGACCCGGATGACTTCATCATTGAGTAGCAGCCCGTCGCCGACAGACGGGAAGCGGGTCATATTCACATGGAGAACCGTATCAAGCGGGCCGACCGCCGCTACCAGCAGCCCTGATGGCGTCCAGTCCCCCGTTCCCCGATCAGCAAAATCTCCACCTGCAGCGCGGGTCTGGATCTGATAGTTGATGCTGAGTGTCGTCGGGGCCACGGCCATGATGCCCGGATAACCGGATTCGGGCTTAAGGTAGCTCAGCTCTGCCTCGCTGAGCGTGGCGGCCAGCACAGCGTAGGGAAGCTCGATGAGGCGCTGAACGCTGACAGGTCTGGCGGTTTTATCCGGGGGAGTCCAGCTGCTGCCCTGCTGGCCAGAGCTGTACGACGTGGACGGCAGTCCGAAAACGTCCTGGACGACGGTCAGCGTCAGGACGCCGGTATCGCCTTCCTCAATTTTGCCCACCCGAAGCACCATATTGTCGATATTGCGGTCAGGGAGCTGAATGCGGAATACATCGCCCGGGCGCAGAATACCGCCGCGCCGGTCGAACTGGATGACCAGACGGGTCAGTTCAGACTGGGCGGTTTCGAGGTCGCGCTGGGCAACGCGTTCGGCGAGGGAGTGCGTGGGGATCGCTTTGTACTCCACAGAACTGCTGTTGAGCCCGGTATTCTGTATCGCCCCAAGGTTCTGCGCCCGGACCTCTCCATCGGAATTCGTGACGGGGTCATTCCAGGTCACGACAACCTCATTCGGATTCGATGTGGTACTGGCGCTGTCGTCATCCTGAACGGCGATAATGCCGTTGTCGTAGGTGAAAACTGGCAGATCATCGACATTGTAATCCCCGCGCAGCAGTTTCAGGGTCAGTTTGCCGGTTTCAAGGTCGGCATACTGCACTGCGCCCACGTGGTCGAGGATCTGCTGAACAAAGGTGTCCAGGCCATCCTGACGGTTATAGCGGAAGCACAGGCCAAAACCTTCCGCAAACAGTGTGTCGGCGGCGACACGGTAGCTGTCGAGGTTCAGGTCATCGGCGAGCGTCAGCTGACGCCCCCAGTCGCGATTGGTGGCACATTCCACCAGAATGTGAGCCGGGTTCATGGCATGAATGGCCCGCAGGTTGGCGAGTTGTTCAGGGAGAAGATCCGCTTCATCATCAAGCTGGCCCTCGCTGTTCTCCAGCATGATGGTGGCCTTCTCCGGGTACCAGACATCGCCGTCCCAGCCTTTAGTCGTGCGGCGAACGCGGTATAACCACGGCTTGGGGCTGGCGCTGTAACAGCTGACCAGACCGCTGAAGAAAGTGGTCACCACGCCACGAAACCCCGGCACCAGTCCCGTCAGTAACTTCAGGAGCGATGCCGGTGGCACCTGATCCGGTTCGCCCATCATGATATCGAGCTGACCCTGTATGCCGCCTTCACCGCCTGTATCATCACCGCCGAACAGGCCGGGTTTGTCGATATACACCGAGGTGCTGGATGAAATCTGCCCCGGGGTACCGGCAAAGACCGTCTTTTTATCGGCCATGATCGACACAATTTCGTTGACCGGGCCGCGCCCCAGTCCCGCCTGCACATCCCAGGAATAGCGATAGCCAACGGTGACTTTTTTTGAACCTTTACCGCCCATTTATGCTCCCGCTTCTTTCTGAGTCTGTTGCGCCAGTTCGACGATCTGGATCGCCAGCGCATCGCCGGTCGCCAGCAGCGTCTGCGAATCAATGCCGCCATCACGCAGAAATGCCTGCAGGTCAAGATGGTGGCGGGCAAAAAAGGTTCGTAACCCCCATGCACAGCCGCCACCGGCGCGAATATGTTCCATTGTGATCAGCATGGTGCCCCCTTATTTTTTGATAGCGTCATAGCGGTAATTGCCGTAGCCCAGAACGAACCAGTCAGCCGTCCAGCAGTCACCAAAGAAGACGCACTGCGGTGTGCCCTCATCGGGCATGGGCATGTTCCAGTCGTCTTCAGTGGCCGCTTCCGGCGTGGAGTTTTTTTGCTTTGGCGCTAATGCGGTATTGATCACATATGATGCAATCAGAACCGCCACGAATTTAGCTACAGCCCACCACATGGCGTATCCCTCTTAAAACAGTTTGATAATGGTGTACGGCGATTTACCGGGCATATGCGGCTGGCCACCGTAGTTGAGATGGTTGGAGAATTTGCTGTCGCAGGTGGCAATCGTGCGGTCGCAGCCCGGATACAGCGTGACGGACTGACCGACCTGCAGGCCGGTTGTACCGCCAAACAGATGCAGCGTGTTACCGTCCTGTGCACGCAGACCGCGTCGCTCGGTGTAGCCGTTGCGGTCGAACTCAATGTACCCCCCGGAGAACCAGTCGCTGGCAAGACCAGCAGGCAGGTTCGCGGTAATGGAGGAGCCATCGAGGGCGGTGACCACCGCACCGCTGACCTCGAACCGGAGCGGGTCAACACGGCAGTTATGATCGTACAGCGCATACGGGCACTGACGTCCCCAGGTGAGCCGGAGCCCGACCCGTGTAAACGTGCTGGCCAGGCTGATGGTGATCAGCTTGCAGGATTCAATCTGTTCGCGTTTGACGCTGCTGATCTCCCCGATCCAGACGACGCGAAACTCGCCGGAGGTATCCGTCGCGTGCCAGCGCATGACCCGCACCCTGACGGTACGCGAGGGTGGTGTCGCACGAAACAGCAGCGCCACCGGATTACTGGCGGGAACGGTGATATCCATCCCGTCACCGCTGCCGGAACTGAGACCACTGTTGCTGATGGCCTGTGCTTCCCAGACCTGACCGGCAAAATCGATATCTTTGTCGGCGTTGCTGTAACGCCAGAACAGGCTGTCGCCCAGCCGGAACTCATACAGCGTCAGCGGCTGGCCATCGGCCACGGAATATTCAAACTCACTCCAGCTCATCACGTACTCCGGTAAAGGTGGTGGCGACCCGGGCCACACCGTCTGCGTCGGTCACATGCTCCCAGGACACGCTGTCGGCGTCCTGGCGGGCCAGGGTCATCAGGGAAACAGAAACAATCTGGTGCTGTTCTGCAGAAATGGCATCGCCATCGAGCACAAGACGCTCGACGCCGCTGACCAGACTCACAGCAGTGATGCGGCGGTAAAGCCGGGTTCCATCTGCCAGCAGAATGCAGATATCACGGCGACCCGGGCGAATACCCAGTTCAGTAAAGCCTGCCTCAATCACATCAACGGAATGGCCGCTGATGGCGGATGTCGGGGAAAAGTCCAGCATCTGCGAGGGCACCCAAATCGGGCGCTGACGCCCCCGGAGGTACCACAGAAGCTGGCGCAGGGAGGTCTGAGCCTGACGGTTGACGGTGAACCAGTTGTGCGTCTGCCGCCAGAACGGGCGACCGGCAGTATCCAGTCGGTACGGAATGCCGCTGCTGTTGTCCAGCTCACGAATGAGCGGCTGATAGCTGGCGCTGACCGATTCTGACCAGTCGGTTTCGGTTTCGAGTACCGGGTGGCCACGGTACTGTGTAAGCACCGGCGCATCGCTGAAGGTATTGTGTTCAGCAATACGGAAGCGCACCTGCGCAGTTGACGCCGTATCAGTGAGACGGGACAGCGACGGCGGCTCTGTCAGCACTGCCGGACGTACCGGATACACCAGCGAGCCTGCAGGCCAGCTGTCGGTCAGCGGAGAAGTCAACTGCAGGGCATCTCCGGTTATACCGGCAATGGTGGTCATCCGGCTGGTTGTATCAGGGGACTCATCGGTTTTCAGCAACACCGTTCCGCCGACGATAAAGTCGCGCCCGGCGGTCGGAATGGAGAGCGCGGTTGCGCCACTGGATACCGCTGCCGGCAGCGCAAAAACATCCGGATACACCGGCATGGCCCAGGTACCCGCGCAGCCCTGCCAGAGCATATGTTCGAAGCGCTGGCGGGCGGTGTCATACAGCATTGCCGTGAACTCGAACGTCCGGCGCGGTGAAAGTCGACGGGAAATCCGCTGCTCAGCGCCGGTTGGCGACTGCAGTACATCAGTCTTCCACTCCAGTGTCTCAGTCACACCACGGGACCAGTCGGGGTCAGCCAGCCAGGGAAATAACGTCGTCATTTATTCAGCCCCAGCCATTGTTTCAGGGTCGGCACCTGCGCCTTGAGCGACGTGGTGAACTGGCGCTGGCCAGCCAGCGTCTGCGCTCCGGCGGTATAAACCTCGGACGGGTCCAGCACCAGTTGCTGCTGCAGGCTGATGGGCTGCTGCGACGCAGCGGCGGGTGTGGCCATCGCGGTTTCAGGCACGGAGGCCGGGACCGGCATATTCTGTGCGGGGATGCCCGCCAGTCCACCGGTGGCATGACGAACGCGGGGCAACCAGCCCTCGACCGCAGCCATACCGTGGCGGTTGAACGCGTGCAGGAAGTCCAGCGCACCGGGCTGCTGAACCACAGCGGCCCGGGTCACAAACTCCTGGTCGGAGAGCATCGCCGGGATGGAATCCGAGGTGGTGCTGCCCGGACCGCGAACCTGACCGCCATCAGCCGCAAACACACTGCCAAGAAGACCGCCGATGCCGCCGCTGCTCCCGATAAGGCTGGAAGTGGCCATCTGCGCCAGCTGCTGTGCCGCCAGCTGCGCCATGCTGTTAATGATGGTGAGGGCAAGGTTTTTCACCGCATCACGCAGGTTCATCGTGCCTTTGGCCAGCCCCATCAGGGAACTTTCGATACCGCTCTGCAGACCGTCGCGGAATGCCTGAGTCAGCTCATTCCCCGCCTGATTCAGCTTGCCGAGTTCTTCTTCAAGCTGGCGGATCATCTCCCGGATTTTGTCACCGGCTTCACCGGGTGCGGTGGCCATCTCTTTCAGCTGCGGGAGGTAGCCCTTGATTTTGTCGCCAACTTCCTGGTGAAGCTGAACGAGGCGCTGCCGTCCCTGAATCTCATTAAGCAGGCCACCCTGAACCTGCGCCTGAATGCTGGTTTCCTGCTGGGACTGATATGTGAACAGGTCGTCGAGCTGCTTTTTAAGGTCATCGACGCGGATTTTGGTTTCAGCGACCGGCAACAGCTTATCGAGCCAGTTCAGCCCTTCGGTGTTGCCGCTGGCTTCAAACTCGCGGCGCAGGTCAGATACGCGGTTCTGCAGCTCAAGCATCGATGCGCCAGCGGTGTCGCCGGTATCGCGCATGTATTCCAGCTGAAGCTGGAGGTTCTGCCCCTTAAACTCCTGAGCGGTGATGGCTGCGTTTGCCGCTTCGGCCTGACGGCGCTGCTCGGCGGTCAGGTTGCGGGTCGCAATCTCCTGGGCGCGGGTCGCTGCGGCACCCTGAGTGCGTTTTGCGGCCTGCTCCTCAAGTTGTTTGACGAAGTTTTTATTGGAGGTTTCCTGCTGTTTGGCGAGGGATTGACCTTCCTTTGTCGCCTTATTGGCCGCGTTGGCCGCATCAATTTTTTTGGCCAGCGCCCGGGCTTCATCCTGCAGGGCTTTAGTCGCAGTGGATAGTGTGCCGTTGCGGATTTCAGCCTCGACGCGGTCCAGCTCGGTGATGGCTTTTTTCTGGTTCAGCGTCTGCTGCAGCTGTTTGTTGTACTGCTCTGCCTTCTGACCGGATTTATCCAGCGCTTTCGTGTCGGTATCCCACTGACCGCCGGAAAAATTTTCACCGTCGGTGGAAGTGACGCCACGGTCTTGGAGCTCCTTTCGACCGTCAGCAGTGGCCCACATTGCCTGGTAGGTTTTTTGAAGGTCTTTAACCGCATAATATTCTTTCTCAATATCAGTCCGGTTATTGGCCCAGACCTTCCTCAGCGTCTCAGTTGCAGCAATAGCATCATCATTAATTTTCTGCCGCTGGGCTTTTTCAGCAGCTTCTTTTTTCTCAGCGGCTTGCAATTCCTTAAGTGCTGCCAGATCGTCTTTATATTGCTTCACTGACTCCTGATATTCACGAGGCTGCATTGCAATAAAAGTTTCACTACCTGCACCGGCGATCCTGTCTTCTAAAACTTTAATTTTATCGGCCAGTTCTTTGGCTGGAGCATCCAGACCAAGTGCGCCACTGGCTTTACTTTTGAAAGACTCCCAGGCACCGGTAGCAGCTACTTTGACATTACCCCATGCTCTTGCTACACGGTTAAGCTGTTGCTCCATTGTCCGAAGACGCTCTTCACTGGCTTTTTTAAATGCCTGCGAGGCGACCTCAATGGCTTCCTCTTTTCGCCCCTGATCTTCCAGGCTCAGGATTCGCTGATAGGTCTCCAGATCGAGAAAGTGATACTGCTGGTTGGTATTGGCGGCCCACGTGGTTGCACTGTCGCTCATCTTCAGGAAGTTCGACACGACCTGATCCGCCGAGTCGCCTGACAGTTCCGCCATCAATGTCGCAGCCTGGGCCACTGAGGTCAGCGTTTCGCCAGTAAACCGACCACTGCTGACCAGCCCATTCAGGATATCGCGCACCTGACTGTAATTACCGCGCAACTGGCCACCTTGCTGCGCCATCTGTTCCAGTTCGCCGGAGGTCACACCGGCATAGTTGCCGGTTTTCTGGATCGAGCTGTTAAAGGCATCCTGGTCATTCATCGCCGAAACTGCAGCAATCCCTGTCGCCGCAACAATACCAGCCAGCCCTCCCATCGCTAAACGGGCGGGGGTGATGATACTCAGAAGCGCTTTAAAGGTGTTGCCCACGCCGCCAAACGAGTCCTTGATTTGCCCGCCTTGCTGAATGGCCACGAGCCAGACCGGCATTCCGCTGGCCAGCGAAGTGACAACGTCGGTTATCTGCATCGGCAGGTATCGCATGGCCTGCGCATACTGACCGGCGCTGATACCGCCTTTACTCATGGCAGCGTTCTGGTCGGTAATCTTCTGAATAAACGGTGCAGCTTCCGCCGAAATACCCAGTTGTGCCGCTTTGTACTGCAGCAGCTCGGCGGTGGTCAGGTTCATGGTCTCGGCCTGCTCGCGCAGCCGGTTGATGAACTGTTCTTTGGTGGCCGCAGCCTGCGCTTCGGCCTGTGCGGCTTCCCGGGCTGCAGCCGCTTCCTTGCGCCCGGCATCGGTCGCGGCATGAGCGGATTTTTCCACCTGCAGGCGCAGTTCGTTCAGGCGTGAGGAGTACTGCTCGAAATCATCATCCCCGACGAGACCCGCGCCACGGAATGTGCTCAGCTGCTCCTGCATGTCATCCAGTCGGCCATAGGCAGCGACTACCGGGTCGATGCGGTTGACCAGGGCGGTCAACGCAGCCCGCTGGGCATCAATATCTGCCGTGGTGCCGTCCATACCATTCTGGAGCGAGCCCATCTCGGCCCGGGTGCGGGCAATAGCCGCCTGATAACCGGCATAATCTGTTGCCGCCTGCTGAACGGCATCACCGGTCTGTGACGCAGCGGCGGCGGCACGCTGCTCTTCCTGAGCGTGGCTACGGGCTGATTCGGCGACGCTATCCTGCGCCCGGGCGGTGGTACTGAGTTTCTGTGAGCTGGTTGTTGCTGCAGAGCCAACGTCTTCCACATCTCCGGCCAGCCCCTGCAGGGCACGGCTGGCATCCGCGAGGTCGGCGCGGATTTTCAGCATTAAATTGAGGGTGGAGTTATCGGCCATGACGCACCTGTATATAAAGGAAGAAAAAGCCCCGATCAGGATTTCAGGGCATTCACCCGCTGAGTGGCGGTATTGCCACCGGCAAATGCGGCATTGACATCAAATACGCGGTCAATGCACGCCTGCCGGTGTTGCCGTAGCGCTTCGCTGTAATACAGCGTCAGCTGGCGGAGGGTGTAGGTTCCGAGCCTGCCCGGGTCGTGTCCGGCCCGGATGAGGGTTGCGAAGATGCTGCCGAAGCCGACAATTTCGCCCGTGTTGCCCTGATGGTTTCCAGCCGGACGACAGCGTTCATAAAAAAACGGCGGTTCTGGGTCCACCACCAGTCAATCAGACTCTGGCCCTCACCTGCGGGCAGCAGCGCCACCCACTGAACGGGCTGGTCCACAGAACAGGCGATGAGTTCAGGGATATCACCAGCGTGCTTTCGCAGCACGGCTTCAATCTCTTCAATCAGGGGCCACGGTGTCTGCATGACCTCCGCCAGACTGTGGGTGAGCGCATCCAGTTTGTCGCCCAACTGCAGCATATCCACCAGGGTGTATTCGCGGATAACCAGCCCCCGGCCCGCAATGGTGATATTGCGGGTCGAGAGCAGCACGCTCAGCTCGTCTTCGGTATCGGCGGGTTTCTGCTTGCTCATGCGACAGGCTCCGCAACATCAATGACGCGGCCAAAGCGACCGATGGTCGGGTCGTCCGGGCGGGCATTGTCGTACAGTACGGTGGAGGTGGTCTCCAGCCCGGCAAGCGAAGTGTCACCCTGAATCAGCGCCAGCGCAGAGGCCGGGGAGAAGGAGATTTTGTAAAGCTCCAGAATCTTCGCCGCACCGCCTTCGGCAAGGTTGATCCCCTCAAAACGCAGGTAGAAATCTTCCGGCTGCTGCGTGAACAGCGTGGTGTTGACCGAACCTGCATACTCATAATTCACGGACGGTGCCGTTGCCTGAGCGGTCAGGAAGGTGATCGCCCCGTAGGTGTAATCCACTTCGTAGTCGGTCCCTTCCACCAGAGCACCGATAACTACGTCACTGACGCGCTGATGGTCCAGAATGTAGCGTTCACCCGCCGTAATACCTGCCGGTAGAAGTTCGCCGGTGATGGTGCCTGCGGGGATCACAACCTGCTCACCGTAAAGCACCACGGCCAGATTCTCCGGGGCCAGATCGTGCCAGGTTGACGTCAGCGTGCCGTCCTGGTTGGTGACAAAGCTGCGTACCGTGCCCCGGCGTCCGGAATAACTCTCTTTGTGGTTAAGACGCTCGACAGTCAGCGCCAGCGATAAGGCCGACACATCGCCAACCCAGCGGAATGCACCGGGCTTCCCATTAGCCAGACGACGGGCCAGAAACACTTTCCCCTGGCCGTAGTAGTAGGTTTCAAGCTGTGCCATTGTCTTCCGGCTCCTGTTGTTTGCTTTTGCCACGGTTGCCCTGAGTGTCGCTGACGACCGGAGTGGCAACCCCGATAAGTTGATGGTCCCGGAGCCAGACTTCTTCGGCTTCGGTCACGGTGATGGTTTCACCGGCTGCAAAGCGCTTACCCTGATGGGTATGCGGCTGCAGGAGTTTTACGTCGGGCATCGTCTGCCTCCGATAACATGATTGACCTGGAAGGTATCCATCCAGAGCAGTGTGCCGCCGTCATAGTCCAGAATGTCGCCCTTGAGCCACTGGATACCGGTGGTTGCAAGCTTGCCGGGCACCCAGCCAATCAGTTGCTCACGAATCTGGCCAATCAGCGGGCTGATTTCATGGGTCAGGCCGTCTGCACCCTGACCATAGTTGCGCACGGCAACGGCCACGCCGAAGACCGCCTCGGCAACCTGTGCCCGACTCCCGTTCCCCGGAACACCGCGCTCAGGCCCCATCAGCACATACGCCCCGGGGACCGCAAAACCGGATAACTCCGTTACCTGGCTGTATTCGACGATGGTGCCGAGGAAGCTCAGCGGCTCCGGCGTCAGTGGCTGCAGGCGCTCGACGATCAGACTGATGGAAAACGGTTCGCTGCTCATTTTCCGAAGTCCCTCAGTGAGTCCATGCTGAACGTGCGACCGGGGCCATCCACCATCGGCGGACCGCCAGCGGGTTTCTGCGTATCGGTCGCGCCGAGGCTGAATTTGCCGTTGGCCAACTGCTCCATCAGCTTCATCGCATCGCGGTAGTCACGGACAATAGGATCTGTCCGCTCATCAGAAATACGATGCTGATGCAGCTTGTAGCGCACGACGGAGCGGCCCCAGCTACTCAGGATCGGGTGGACCTTCACCAGCGGCAGGGTGTAACCACGCTGGCGCAGATAGCCGTCAATCAGGTTCTGGGCTTCTTCCACCGCACCGCCAATGCGTTCCACCACCTCAAGGGCCACCGCCACTTCAGCAGGAGGCCATGACGTGGTCTCTTCCCCACGCAACACCGCATCCAGCAGCTCCGGTCGGGCCGGAGGCTTGCCCGGAAGCTGAGTCACCTGAGACAGTTCGACTGCACCCGGGCGGTCAGCCAGTTCAGCAAGGGAGATATACCAGGTCACGGCCATCACTCGCCTCCGCTTATGCCGATACGGCATTCTGGAAGAAGTAGCCACAGTCCTGAGCCACAATCAGCTCGCGCACGGACTCACCGACACGGACGCGCTGGCCACCGCGCATCCCCATGTCCGGATCAGGAATGGAGCCGGAGACACGGGAGCCAAACTGCGCAGTAAAGCCGAAGGTCACGCCACCCTGGGTATCGGCCAGCAGATTACGGTAGATAAAGGCGGCATGGTTGGCCCAGGCACGTACCAGCACCGGCTTCTGGCCCGGTCGGGCGATATTGACGAACGCCGAACCCACGACGATTTCGTCGAGTTCCAGCAGGCCGCGAAGGAAGTCCAGCGGTACCAGACCATCTTCACCCAGCGTGCCGTTATAGGCTTTCACGACCGACGGGTTCTGACGCAGGGCTGTTGCCGTAGAGCGGCCCAGTACTGCCACGTTCGGACGCATGATCATCTTGTCGAGCGCAGTGACAATCTTCCTGATTGGCTTGCTGGCGTCGTTGTCCCACTGGTCAGCAGCAGCCAGGTTTTCTTTATTACCCACGGGATAATTGGCTGCGTTAAACACCTCTTTGCTGGTGCGGACTTCGCGGTCGAGCATGATGATATCGGACACGCGCTCGGTCGCACGGCCCAGTGGATCGTAATTGGCCGGAGCGTTATCGATATCGGATTGCGGAACCGGTGCATCAAGGGCGTAGTCGTTGGTCGAGGAGGTCTCATCCTCTGCATCAAACTCAATCTGATTGGGTTGTGACGTCCGTCCGACGGTGGTGGTCGGTACGGTGAAGCCCTGACCGAGATCGAACTTCCACCATTTAAATTCGGCTTTCCCCACCGGCACGCGCGGTAACACGCTGTCGGCAATCAGGGAGAGGTTACGATACCCGATGGCAATCGCCGTCAGGTGGGGGTCAATGGGAAACGGTGCTTTGGACATACCTTTGAACTCCTGAAAAGGGCCGGACAGACCGGCCATAAACGTTAATTGCCGGTTACCGGGAAGCTAACTGCAGTACGCCGCTTTGCTCTGATTCGGAATAAACAATCAGGCCGGTATATTCGGGAACCACCGAACCATCGTCAGCTTCAAAAGCCGGGATGGTACTGTCGGTGATGGTGTAAGCGGGCTGACCTTCACCCTCAGCAAACGAGTAAAGACTCCGTATCTGGTCGAGGGTCAGTACAATGCGCGACATAGTGTTCTCCTGATGCTGCTGCCGGTTTAGCCGTCAACCGCCACTGGCGGCCGCAAGTTTGCCTGGTGCAATCCAGACAGAACCGAGATCGTCTTCAGCACCGTCATACTCCGCAAAGCCGAGATAGAACTGACCCGCAGTGGCCGGAACGGCACGACCATCAGCATCAGCCGTCAGCGGGTCACCAGCGACAACATCACCGCCATAGATAACCGGGGTCAGCTGGCTGCGGACCACATCAGCGGGTTCCCCGACGCTGGCAGCAACGAGGGTGGTGACACCGATAATCAGCTTGCTGCCATCGACGGCCAGAGTGATTTCGTCCGGCACCGTGCCATGCGTGACCATACGACGCGCAGCCAGTGCCACTTCTGCCTTATGGCAGGTGATCAGACCCGGAATATTCATTGCTGGGCTCCTTTCTTCACGTGGTTAACGGCGTCCGTCATGGAGATGGTGCGACCCTGTTTAGCCTGCTCTGCCTGATAGTTCTGTGCGGCAGTGGCCAGCGCGGAAGCATCGGCAAAATCGACAGGATCATCAGCCGTGCCGGTTTTTTCGCTGAAATTCACGACGGCAGGTTTAGTGCTGAGGATCTCGCGTAGCAGTGCCTCCGGCGACTGACTGATAGTCGTCTCCCCTTCAGAGAAAGAGAGCGGCTCCTGGGACAGGTTCATCAGCACTTCGACAATGGCTGTTTTCTGGCGCGGAAGAATGCTACCGCCCTTAACCAGACCATCGGCAAACGCCACGGTGGCAGTGCGTTTTTCCTCCAGTTGTCGGGTACGCGCAACTTCCTCGTCTGCAGCCAGTTTGGCTTCACGTGCTGCCAGCGCGGCTTCACGCTCGGCGAAGTCCGTCGCCGTACTGGGGGTCTTTTTGTTCGGGTCCACATTGGTCTCCTCGGCATATGCCAGTGGTGAGATTGACTTACGTTCATCGGTGGCCGAGTCCAGAATCGACTGGATACGCCACTGAGGAATGATGGAATCGGCCTGCTCGATGGTTGTCTCCTGAATCACCCAGTCGCGAATCGACTGAAACAGGCTGGCCAGATTGTCGGCCTCCCACGGCAGGGCAAACTCCAGCGGGCCGTTATCGCCGCTGGCCTCTGCGAACTGCGCATCAGGGAGCCCTTTGACGCCAGGAGGGACGGCCCCCAGAAAACCCACGTGGCGGGCATAGAAATGACCGGGTTTCGGGTTGCCGGGGCTGTCAGGCTGATAAATAGAGAGGGAGCGTTTTTTGTAGCTGCCCGCGTTAAAGGCTTCCGCGAAGGCCGGATTCACCTGACGCGGTGCGGCATAGACGATGCCGTCACGGTATTCAAGGCGTTCCGCCCAGCCATACGCCGGAGCGGTCAGGCTCGGGTGCCCGATGACAAACGGCGCTTCCGATACTGAAGGGTCGTAGCTGTTGGCCAGATCAATACAGTCTTCAGGGGTGAACGTGATGGTCCGGCCATCCATCGCGGTGTGGGTGCCGGGGGCAAAAACCGCAAGTGTCGCTTTAGCTGTGCTCGTCGTCATGGCTGTCGTCATTCTGGTTGTCAGGGGTTATGGCGACATCATGACGAAACGTGTTCAGGGGGTAATCTGCCCAGGGGCAGATAAAAATGGGGGGAAGCTAAATCTGAGGGCCAGCGCGGGGGAGGAACAGGGCCGGGAACCGTATTAAAACGTATTATAATACGGGTCGCCAGCGTGGATTGCGTCATCGTAGCCAGGCGACCACCAGAACGCGTTACAGGGCGTCTGACGGCGACATCAGTTAAACGCCCCCTGCAGGTAGTTTTTCGCCATATCGATAAGCGTTTCTCCCTCTGATTTTGACACACCCAGCCACTTTCTGGCGGGGATCGTGATTTTGTAGGCAGGAATGGTGTGCCACTGTGAGTAGTTTGATTTCGACTTACGGACGAACTGACTGGCAACCTTGCCGTTTTTCTTCTGCCGGTAATACGCCTGCTGACTGCGGGCAGCGATTTCGATGGTCCCGCCAAACTGGTGAATGGCACCATAGACCCGGTTCGTGCCGAAAAGCAGTTCATCGGCATTCACCTGCCAGCGCAGAGTGTTACGCAGATAACCATCGCGGGTCAGAATCTTGTCCGCGTTTTTCCGCTTACGCTTCTGGTACCGGGCCGACAGTTCCTGCCACGGTACGCCCTCCGGCGATATCTGCTCCGTGAAACGCTGCTGGTGAAACGCCAGCAGGCGCTCTCCCATTGAGCGCAGCAGCGGTGCCGGGCGCATCATTTCGGTCCGGGCATCCCACAGTCGGCTTAGCGCATCCTGAGCATCAAACGTCAGTGTCACACCCGACATGTCAGTCCTCCCGCGACCACAGGCTGATACCCTGTCGCAGTGACTGCAGCAGCGTATCGTCAGTTGAAATGTTACCGGCCCAGCCATCGCGCCCGGTGGCGAATACTACGGACAGTAGGTCCGTTTCCCCCTCCTGCTGCAGGCGGGCCAGGTAATAGCGCCTCACCAGCGACTGCTGCTCTTCCGGCAACCAGACAATCTGCGCCCAGATTTCATCGGGGTGTTGAATGGTCTCAGCCAGTTGCAGTGCCTGCGCCAGTGTCAGCGGTATCTGACCCTGACCCTCCGGCGACGCGAACATGTCGCTGCCAATGGCAATGCGCTGGCCCGTTGGGTCGCGGAATGCCGCATCACGATCAGCGGTCGCGCCGAACAGCTGCAGGAAGGCATCCACCGCATCAGTATCGCCTTCAGACACCGGAGCCGGACGGGGCGCTGGCAGCGGTGCCGCTGTGGCTGGCGCTTCCGCCACCGGGGTGAACGGTCCGTCGCCGACCGGACTGTCACCCCGGGGCGGTGGCACCTGGCTGAAATACCGGCTGCGGCCCGGGGTATGCTCAAACCCCGGGTCAATCCCTTCCGGCACAATAACGGTCCTCGGGCCACCCGGGCTGCGCTGACCAATTTCGCGGGTAATGAATTTGATGGGGGGAGCAGTATCCGGGCCGTCTTTGCCCATGCGTCGCAGATCATCTTCGGTGCGGGCAATCACACTACACTGACAGCCCCAGGCATTGATCGGGAAATGGTAAATCCACCACGGGTCATCCGCCCGCAGCACCATACCGTTCCAGCCCAGATGGTCCTGGCGCGGATGCTCAACCACATCGCTGTGGACATACTCCCAGTACGGATGGGTATCGCGCATGTCCATCAATTGCTGGTAGCGCCCGGCCATGTAAGCGCTGCGCAGGTTCGTCTCGTAAATGGTGCGGGAGCGCCACTCAAAACCGCCGTTATAACTCCAGCCATAACGGGCAACGATGGCCGCGAAGTCCTTACGGAAGGTTTCCAGCGTACCACCGTCAAGACTTTTCTCGACTGCGGTACGCAGGTCTGCCAGCAGGGCATCGCGGTTGGCTCCGGCAACCATAAACTCATTATCGTGCGCGGAGCCATAGACGTCTGTCCAGGCATCGGTCTTCGTACTGAACTTGCGACGGAAGAAGGCGATCTGCTCGCTGAACGGCAGCGAGCCATAGCTGACGTTACCGGCCATTCATTTCCTCCAGCAGATCGTTGCGTCCTGCCAGGGCAGCAGCGGACATGGCTTCACCCAGAATGCGGGCATAGTCATCAAGCGACATATCGGGTATCAGTGCCGTCAGACCGTCGCGCAGCTCGTCGGCGGTCTCAGCAGAGTCAACCAGCGCTTTTATCTGATTGATCCAGCCGTCCATGACCGGGCGCAGTTCGGTATTGAGGCGACCGGCCATCAGCGAGGCGGTCTCGTTATGGTCCGGGTCATGCTCCGCAAATGACGACGGCGCAGCAGCGCGGGGGGCAGATGATACCGGCTCAGGCTTCTGCTCCCACTCACCGCCATAGGTCTCTTTAATGGTGGCCAGCGTCGGACGATAGCCGGTGGTCTCGCTGATGGTTTTGTCGCGCTCAGCCCGGTCTTTCAGGTCTTCCGCCTCTTCGAAGACGCGGGACACCACCGGCACTGCGGCATCAGGGAAGTTAAACTCGGTAAACCATTTCCCCGGGCCACGGTTCCAGGACTCGCAAATAACATCCGCATCGGCCTTGACGATGGAGTCCAGTACCTTGTCCTGCAGGGACTCGTTTCCACCGATACCCTTTGCCGCGCCACCTGAGCTGGATATCTGGCCCACCGTCACGCGGCGGATGGCCTCATTCATCGCGCTGTACATTGCCTGGTAGTCAGCGGCACCGGAACGGGCCGCTGACATCAGTTCGACGCTCATCCCCTCGGGCATAATGACGCCGCTGTCGGTCGAAATGGCCCGGGTCAGCGCCAGCAGGTTACGTTTCTGCTCCGGCGTGGCCCCTTCGGGATGTTTCCCCGCAACGGTCGGCATCCCGAACTTGTCCAGGAAAATCAGCCAGAACTTGATATCGTTGCGTTTGAAGAATGTCGGCCAGTACAGCCAGTGTGCCAGTCCCAGACCGTAGGGTTCATCATCGTGGTCTGCTCCGGTGGAAAATGACCAGAAATACGGCCCCTCGCAGGGCTCACCGGCCATCATGTTCTGTGGAGTCAGCAGGCGCAGTTCGCCTTTCGGGCTGAAACGGAAGCGGCGACGGTCGCGGACCTTAATGTCGTCAATCCACAATAAATTATCCCGGACACCATAAATCAGCTCTGACACCGCATAGCCATAGAACACGCCATAGTGCATCAGACGGGTGATGCGGTCGAAGCCCAGCGCGTCTATCTGCTGGCGCATGGCGTCTGCCGCCTCAATATCCACCGGGCGCTCGCCACCGGCCTCGACCTTAATCTCACGGGATATCAGCGCATCCTGACGCTGGCTGAAGGCCGACTTGACCTCATCGTCGCTCAGTACCTCGCGGTAAATCTTCAGGTCAGGTGCGCCGCGATGCTGCAGAACACTGTCATCGGATAACGCCAGCGCACCAATCCACGGGCGGGTGATATCGCGGCCGTCACCGGTAGAGGCAAACTCGCGCCCCAGTTCAGGACGCGGTGCGGATGAGGGTTTTGATGGCATTTGTCTTTTTTGTTTTTTGCGACTCACAGGAATCCTCCAAAGTCATTAATGCCACGCACGGTTCCGAATCCGGTGTCAGTGAATTCCCCGGCGCTGCTGCTGTCGCCGAAGCCTGACAGCACGCGGAAAATATCGCGCTCACCGGTGGACTCAAACGCTATCTCTGTGGCCAGATTCAGGGCGGCATAGTTCGCCAGACAACCGGCAATCGCCGTATCGCCGTGACGCACCAGTTCGGGGTCTTTGAGGTCTTTTTTCTCCAGGCTGGCCACCATCGGCACGCCATCGATGTTTTCCACTGCCCGCAGATCCTGCGCGGTGTTCTCATCGCGCGGCAGGATGATCATGCTGTCCTCAAACAGGCCGGTGAATTTCGGCATCCAGAAGCCGTACCACTTGCGGTTCAGGCTAATCTCCGCGATACGCGGGCGACCATAGCGGTCAGCGGTGTACTCGGCCAGCACCATCCCCGGCCCGGTGGCATCCATCGCACCGCCTGACTGGCGGGGAAGATGCTCGATAAGCCAGAACAGGATCTGCTGCTGCAGCGCTGAAGGCACGTTGTTCAGCTCCAGCAGGAACGGAACATCGCGACACAGGTTCTGCATGATGGCCATCGGTACGATGGAGGAGAAGTGACGGTGGCGGGCGAAGTCCATACCAAACACGTGACGCAGCTCCGGGTTCAGAGTCTCTGCCATCACCGGGCGCAACTCCCTGTCAATCCAGTCATTACCCCATGCAGCGCGCTCTGCCTCGGTCATATGGATAAAGTCATCATCCAGCGCGAGACGGATGACGGGCCGTTCTTCCGGCATGGCCCGTTCGATCCAGACACCGGGAATACAGATACCGTTACCGTCACGCGGGATGGCGTCCAGCTCCTCACGCATCGCCGCTTTACGCGGGCCATAGGCGTTACGGATGCGGTTATACCAGGTCTTTTTCCCCTCAACGGTTGCCGCTTCGCCTTTCATGGCGCAGACCCGCTCGTACAGGCCGTTCGTCACTGCATCATCAAAGGTGATACGTAACACGGCGGCATCGTCACCGTAGCGCCCCTCTTCGATATCCTTACAGAACTGGTGGAACGCATTATTTTTGCCGTTCTCAGAGCTGATGACCACAATACGGCCACCCCAGATAAGCAGCGCGGTCGCTGCATCAAGCACACCCTGAACATCCGCATGGAATGCGGCTTCGTCGATAATGACGACGCCCTGAAGACCACGGATGTTGGCAGGCCGGGAAGAGAGTGCTGCCACCTGAAATCCGCTGGCGAACCGTACGCGGTAGGCCGCAATCATCCGGGTATTACCCTGTTCGTCCTGGTCTTCGAAAAGGAACTCTTCAATCGCTGAGACGTCCTGCGCCTGCTGGGCTGCGATGACACGGGCGAACTTGGCCACGTAGCCAATGAACTCCAGCCCTTTCTCTTTGGTATCACCAATGTAGTAGACGTTGTCGCCGCCAGCGGCTTTCTGCGCCCCGGCTATCAGGGTCGAGTTAAGCCCCCAGGCAAAGGTGATGCCGGTACGACGGCCTTTCGGGATAGCCAGAATGGACACATCAAATTTGAGACATTCCACCTGGTGGGCCATCAGCACACCGTCTGCAAACGGGTTGAAGCCGAACGGGATTTCCCGGGCCCGCGCCGGAAGCTCATCCCATTCAACGGTACGGATAGTGGACGCTAATGGTTTCATCACTTGATCCCCAGCACGCGCTCACGCCAGAACTGCACCTGATCTTCGCTTAACCCCTGCGCTCTGGCCGTCTCTTTCAGATTCTCTTCCTGCTCACGCAGCAGACGCTCGCGGGCGGCACGTTCAATCTCGCGGCGCTCATCGAGACTGGCCTTACGCGACTGCAGGACGTCTTTTGCAGCCCGGGCAAGGTGGCGCACCGTATCGATATCCGGGTCTTCGGCTTGCTGAGCGGTAAAGGCGGCATGGGTGGTGAGCGTGGTGACGGCCTGAACCATCAGAGCACCGGCCCGTTCGTCCGGGTTCTCACCCAGCTCACTCACCAGCAGGCGGGCCATCTGGTCCTGCTCACGCATGCGACTGACCATTTCGCCAAACGTCTGCTTATAACGACCCAGCGCACTGCGGCTGGGTGCATCCTCGCCCGGGAAGTGCTCGTGAATGTCGGCCAGCAGCTCATCCAGCGTCATACGGTCTTCCCGCAGACGGCGCTCGATATGGGCGCGAACGTCAGGCTCCAGACGGTGAATCGTGGACTTTCTTCCCATATCAGCCCCCCGCGCCGGGACGCTTCACGCCAGGCACAATCGCCCGACCCGCAGCCACATCAGCGCCGCGTTCGGTCAGGCGGGCAACCAGCACCGTTCCGATATCTTCAACCGTCACCAGACCCTGCTCTTCAAGCCAGCGCAGCTCTGATTTAATCTGATCGCGGCTGGGGGCGTGGCCATAGCGAGTCAGCGCCTGGTAAATGACGGAACTGTTGGAGCTGTAACTCGGCATTTCGGATAAAAAACGCAGCATGACGAGGCGCTGGTCCTCACGCAAAAAACTGGCAAAGTTCATGGGTCCTCCGTTATTTCTTCTGCAGCAGATAGGCTTCAATATTCTCAGTACGACGATAGGTGGCCGCTATCTGCTCCTGCATCCCGTGCATCTGGGCTTCAGTACGGCTCAGTTTTGCGATGAGTTCGGTGATTTGCGACTGTGTTGGCACCGATTTAATCTGTGCCTCAACGGTGGTGATGCGGGTGCGCAGCTCCAGCAATTCCTTCTGACTGGCGGACTGGCGACCAATCAGCCAGGTATAGACACCGACCACCGCCATCACTGCCCACTGCAAAAATGCCCAGTCGAATCTCAGTTCATTTATTCCCACAGTTACCCTCCTGGGCACACTTGATGACTTCAACCAGCTGACCGGCGCACAGGCCGTACTGGTCATATAACTGCTTCTGAGCCACCGCGAGATCGTCCATGCTGCTACTTGCCGGAAACACCGGACGAGGGCATGGTACGGTCATCCTCGCGGGCAAGACCCGAGGAAGCGGCTGTTGCTGCTCTCTCCCGGGCTCCGGTGAGTTCCTGCATGACGTCAGCATCAAACCTGCAACCAGCACGACTGGCAGCGTTCTTTTTGAGAGCCTCACGAATGGCCTCCGTGGATTTTTCATCCGCCTGCTGGCGGGCGTTGATTTGTTGTGCCAGTAACGTGCTGGCCTGATTTGCCTGCGCAGTCAGTTGCCTGGCCCCGTCGATAAACTGATTCAGGGAGTCGGCGGCCTGCTGCGTTTTCTGATTCGCGACCTCAAGGCGCACATCCGCTTCCCCGCGCTCGTATCCCTGATGCCAGATAAACCAGACCGACCCCAGTATCAGCGCTGCCCACAACAGGTAACGGGCGATCACTTTCACCCACTCAGTCGACGTCATGGCATTCTCCCGGTCCCCAGCCCGCGGCCAGATAGCGCGGTTGCCAGGTGTAGATGATTTTCAGGGGGTAACCCCGGTTCTCGCGAAAGTTGGCAGCGCTGCGGCCCGCATTCACCTTTTCGACCTGGTTCCAGTAACGACTGGCATCCAGCCCGCGACTGGTGGCAAGCTTCCGGTCTTTCTGGACCCAGCCCAGACCGCCGTTATAGGCCGACAGCGCAAAAGCCATGCGGTCACAGTCGCTGGCGGTACCGGTGATACGCTGCCAGTGCCAGCGGTTGTACTGCACCAGCGCCCGCATGGCCCACGACGGGTTGTACGGCTGATGGTCTTTCAGCTGCTCAGGGTAAATACCGGCAATCCAGCTGGCGGTGGCGGGCATAAACTGCGCCAGCCCCTGAGCCCCGACTGGCGAACGGGCGTGAGCTTTCCACTGTGATTCCTGATGGATCTGGGCGGCGAAGGTGGATACAGGAGCGTTGAGCCCCCAGACAGCACGGGCATTGCGGGTCAGCTCGCGCTGGTATTGCCGGGCCTCAACCGGAATGCTGGCCGCGAGAACCGGATGGCAGCCGGTCAACAGACAAAAGAGGATGACGGAAAGCGCGAGCCGGATCATCATCAGAGCCCCATCGTCACGCCGATGCAGATCGCCGCGACAATCAGTGCCCGTCGCAGCAAAACAGCGGAAAAAATTAGTTCGTAACCGTGAGAGACCGGAAATTCCACTCTTCCCTCGCAACCGTGGGGAAGTGGTGGAGGGGCATCAGAATGACTGTTATTTCCGGTGCTTCGCTTCTTCGCTTCCCGGGTTTTCCAGTTCTCAGTCAGATAACTCCCCGGGCTGGCATAGGGAAACAGTGCACGATCAAGGTGGTAGCCGAGAATGGCGGCGATGGAAACCAGCGACAGCTTGTACAGCGTGACACCGAGCTGTTCAGGCGAAAGGAAGGCGATAGCGGCCAGCAACGCAACGGCGAGGATGATCCAGTTGCGTAGCCGCTGGTGACGGACCTTGTGAAGTAGTGACATGAGGTTCTCCTGAAGAAGGCCAAAAGGCTGAATAAATCAGGAGTCAGTGTGCGGTATGTCGGGGTAAGGAGTAATTTGCCCCCGGGCAGAATATTTGCAGAGGTACAAAGGTCAGGATGATAAGGCAAAGAAAGAGCGGCCAGCAGGATGCGCGAACATCCTGCTGGCCAGTAACACACAGCATGTACCTGTGAGTCACATCATGGCTCAGTCCGTCTCGCGAGACAGATTCAGCCTACTGCATTTTCATTCAATGAAAAAGGCTTACAGAATATGAAATCTCAGTTTTTACCGGTATTACCGTGGATGGGGGGCAAACGCCGCCTGGCCAGACATATTCTTCCGTTATTTCCGTCACACACCTGCTACGTGGAGCCGTTCTGCGGCGCGGCGGCTCTGTACTTCATGAAAGAGCCCAGCAAGGTTGAGGTCATCAATGATATTCACGGCGAGCTGATTAATCTCTACCGGGTGATCAAGCATCACCTTGATGAGTTTGTCCGGCAATTCAGATGGGCGCTGGTCAGTCGCCAGATATACCGCTGGATGAAGGATACCCCGGAAGAAACACTGACCGACATTCAACGAGCGGCCCGCTTCTTCTATCTGCAGAAACAGGCTTTTGGCGGTAAGGTGGCCGATCATACCTTTGGCACCACAACCACCAGTGCACCACGCCTTAACCTGCTGCGCATCGAAGAAGAACTGTCGCTGGCTCACCTGCGGCTTTCCAGAACCACCATCGAGCATCTGGACTGGGCTGCCTGCATTAAGCGGTACGACCGCCCCCATACGCTTTTTTACTGTGATCCGCCGTACCTGAAAACGGAGGGATATGGCGTTGAATTTGGGCTGGAGGAATATGTGCGCATGGCGGAACTGGCACGAACCATCAGCGGGAAAATGGTTATTTCGGTGAACGATATCGCAGAAATGAGGGAAACCTTTGCCGGGCTGCGGATTCAGACGGTCGATATCCGCTACAGCCTGCAGACAACGGGTAAAGCTGAACTCAAGAGAGAGCTGGTTATCTGTAACTTTTAATCATCAAAACATAGGTCATTCTTACTTTTGGTGACCTATGTTTGTTTTTAGCCCATAACCAACCACGGAGAGTATTTGACGCATAGACGATAAAATTGCTCAGCTACGTCGTCGTTAAACATCGAAGCAAGCTCATCAATCTTTCTAAGCAACCTTTTTTCTGCCGTCGCTTTATCCCCACCCACCTGCCTAACAGCGTCCAGATACCTGAGTCCAATATCAGTAAACTCCTGAATCTTGACTTCACAGAGAGCATCGTTTTCATCAAAAAAATTAAGGTAAGTAAAGCGCTCAAACTCAGCCAAAAGATGATCCTTATCCACCAAAGAGGACTTAGCAGGAAGGTCGCTATGACAATGTTTACACCGGATTGCATCTGGCTTGATAAGTTCAGCACAGAACGGACACTTTACATCAGCTGCCATGCTTACCAATTCATGTTTTCTTCCAAAAATCACACACATCAATCCCGCGAAAGAGATCAATGCTCCAAGAAGCAATTGATTCTGTTGTTGTGCCATCAAGCTAAAATTCATAACTCGAACCCCAGGACTACTCTCAACACTCGTGTCCATATTGAGGGCGATAATCAGCCAAAAAACACCAACCGCAAGCACACACCACCCCAGAGTCCTCATTTTCAATTTCCCTTTCCAATAATATTTTTATGTCGTTGATAGCCAGCAATGCTGACCAAATTACTTTTCCCAGACTATCATTTTTAGCCTGCAAACTTGCTTGGTTTTGGCTGGACGAGGACTTTGCCGACCTCAAGAATTGCCCTCCGCTGTTCTGGGCTCATATTGTCAAATGCGTCCATTAGCTCCTGCTTTTCTTGTGACATTTTTGGGATATTAAGGTGAGGAGGTAAGTCAGCGCTCCGCTGACCTGTAACGACATAAAGCACATCAAGCCCTATACCTGCCCAAATGTTTAGTGCATCAGCACTTGGCGAGGATTCGTCTTTTTCCCATCGCAACTGGCTCTTATAAGAAGAACCAACCAATTCAGCAAATTCAGATTGATTAAATCCGAGACGTTTACGTTCTTCTTTTAACCGTGCGCCAAGTGACATTTTTGTCCATTCTCGCTTTACATATCCCATTTATGGGATAATAATCTAACACACATAGTACAAACATAGTTGTATCACTTAAGGAGACAACGATGACTGCTGAACAAGTCAAAGCGCTCTTTCGCCGACAGGGAATTACTTTCACCCAGTGGGCTCGAGAGAACGGCTACCCCAGGAGTGAGGTCTATCGGGTTCTCAACGGCCAGACCAAAGCTAACTACGGTCAATCACACGAAATCGCCGTCAAGCTGGGCCTCAAACCCGGCAACGTTGCAGCCTGAAACAACTGCAATAAGTGTAACAGTGTTTCGTATATAGAAAAGAGGTATGTGACATGAACAAAGTAATCACATCCACATCCGGTGGTCGCATCCTGCGGGTGCTCAAGGCGTTAAAAGGGGCTTCACTGACAGGCCGTTCCAACAGCGAACTAGCAAAAGCTCTTGATGAATCTCCGGCGAATATCAACCGCGCCCTAAATACCCTTATAGAGGAAGGGTTGGCCCAGAAGCTGGACAACGGTCGTTTCGCTCTTAGCGTTCAACTTCTGCAAATCGCTCTTGCACACAGCAATGAAATGGCCCGCGCTCAGGGGCGTATTGATGAAATGAACCAACGCATTGTCTCTGGTAGTCACTAATTAAGGAAAGACACAAATGGCACGTACCAAATCGCAACCTGCTGAACTAATTCCAGACATAGCGTTAAATCCAGAACTTGGGGCCACTCAGAATCTCATGGCCACGGTCAGCAGCCAGATGAATGACGAACGTGACCTGCTGAACCAGTTACTGGGTCAGGCTCAGATGGCTGATGCGTTTGCTCAATTTTCCAAGACCGTCTTGACTTCCAAGATGGCATTTGTGAAAGAAAATAAACTTTATCAATCACTTAAAGGAAAGAAAGGTCAAGACGGTCTTGAGTTTTCAGGTACATGGGCAGAATTCTGCAATCTTCTAGGATACACCCCTGAACATGCGAATGAATCAATCAATAACCTGCAATCCTTCGGCGAAGAAGCCCTGGAATCCATGTCCCGTATGGGCATCGGCTACCGCGAACTGCGCCAGTTCCGTCGCCTGCCGGAAGACCAGAAAAGCGCCCTGATCGAGGTGGCCAAAGAAGGCGACAAAACTGCGCTGCTTGAGCTGGCCGAGGAGATGATCGCCAAACATGCCCGCGAGAAGGAAGAACTGAAGACTGACCTTGAAATCAGCCGCCAGATGCTGGCCGAGAAAAAAGAAGAACTCGGCACGATGCGCAATGAAAAAGAGGAGCTCAAATCCCGCCTGGTCCGCCGTTCCACCACTGAAACACCGGACGAAGAAGGCGTGGCGCTTGAAACGGAAGTCACCGGCTTTAAAAGCGGGGTTCTCAGCGCGTTCTTTGACCTTAAAAGCGGTTTCAACGCGCTGACCGAGCACACAGAACGCACCGGTATCAACCACACCGGCATGATGGCGGGCCTGCTCGACGACCTGCAGGCGCAGTTTGAAGAGCTGCGTCAGGAATTCAGCCTGCCGGAAGCCCGTGAAACCAGCGCGATCCCTGACTGGGTAAAAGAAGCACAGCAAGAGGATGAAAATAATGCATAAAACGACTGCTGTTATTGACTCACCAGAGGCGCTGGGCCTTGCCCTGTGCCGCCATGTACCCGATATGGCCAACGGTTTCACCATCACCACCCGGGACAGCCAGCTGCAGTTGACTGTAACCGCCGAAGATACCAGACCCTTTATGGTGGCAATGGAACGTCTGCTGAAGGGCAAAATCCGCCAGATCCAACGCGGGCATCTGGAACGCGTTCTGGATGAAAGATGGACTCAGATTGAAGAGAACCACAGGCAGTTTGCCGAGCAGGTCAAAAGCAACGGCAAGAACCTAGCGTTTACTTCCTCTTCTTCAGAACAATACGGTCAGAAGCTGACCGCTGCCGAGATTGCGGAGAAATATTGCAACTACCGGCCTGATCAGCAGCAATCAGCACCTCAGAAACGGGATTATGCCACGCAATTAATGAGTGCGGAGGAGCTGAATACACTCCTCGATCGCGCCTTAGAGCAAGGTATGCCGGAACAGATGCTGGCCCCTTTCCGCAATGGTGTTAAAACCCAGGAACAGGCCAGAAGGCTTGAGCTTTCCTACCATGCATGGGTCGCAGTAGAAAGCATCAGGGATTTTCATCGTCAGAGGTCCCGCAGGGACGATCAGAAAGAGACGTCCGAAGTATCGGGTCAAGATGCCGGGTCCCCCGGCTGTAGTCAGCAAGATCCCGTACAGCCCGAAGCAGGTGGTCAGGAGCCGAATGATTCTCCATCCCCATCAGACAAAGGTCCAGGTACCCGGCAAAGTCCAGGCGATCAAACGAACTCTCTTTGATGATGAGGTACTGAACGATGAGATCAAACGTATACCCCCACGGTGCCGGTGAATATCCGTTAAGTGATGCTTCTGCATCCCCGGCAAGTTTCCTGATGTCAGTTGCGAGGGACGTCAAATCCCCGGCAATGTCAGCAGGTGCATCCTGGTCTCGTTCTATTTCTCTGGCAACGGCCCGGGCGTCAACAGCTCCCGTTTTGTGCAGGGCCTCAACGAGTTTTCTGAAAGCAAAACCCAGGGCTTCGGTACTTTCTGTCATAAAAACATCCTCATTTTTTATGGGGGCAGAATGAATCCAGTACTGACTCAACGCCTTGTTGCCATCGCCGAAGCGGCCAGCGCTGCCGGACATGGCAAAAAAGAAGCAGTGTATCAGGCAGCCTGCGAGGAATTGTGTATGTCACGTGCCACATTGCTCAAAAAACTGAATGCCGTCCGCCTGCAGAAGCCGAGAAAACAGCGCTCTGACGCCGGTGATTCCGCGCTGACCCGCGACGAAGCGATGACCATTTCCGGCACCCTGATGGAAACCATTCGCGGGACGGGCAAGCGCACCCTGAGCGTGGAGAAAGCCATCAACAGCCTGCGCGATAATGGTCTGATCGTCAGCGGAAGGCTTGATGAGACCACCGGTGAGATTGTGCCGCTGTCGACCAGCGCCATTATCCGTGCCCTGCGCCAGTACCGCCTGCACCCTGACCAGTTGCGGGCACCGGCTCCGGCAGTGCAGCTGGCCAGCCTCCACCCGAACCACGTCTGGCAGCTGGATGCGTCCATCTGCGTCCTGTATTACCTCAAGAACCCGGCCAAAGGGGTTAAAGGTGATACCGGGCTGCGCATCATGGATGAGAAAGAGTTCAACAAGAACAAACCCGCCAACGTGGCCAAAGTCGTCAATGACCGCGTCTGGTCTTTTGAAGGAACCGACCACACCACCGGGTGGATTTACCTGGAGTACCGGTTCGGTGGCGAAACTACCGAGAACTTCACCTCGGTGCTCATCAATATGATGCAGGAGCGCGGCGGCGCTGACGTGCTGCACGGGGTACCGAAGGTGCTGTTCACCGACCCCGGCGCAGCCCTGAAGTCCCCCACGATGGGCAATCTGTGCCAGGCGCTGGGTATCAGGCTGATTGCGCACAAAGCCCGCAACGCCCGGGCCACCGGCTCGGTGGAAAAAGCCCGTGACATTCTCGAACGGGATTTCGAACACGGCCTGCGCTTCTGCCGGGTGGAGAGCATCGACGAGCTGAACCGTCTGGCGCGTCGGTGGCGGATGAAGTTCAACCGCACGGCCATTCACAGCCGTTACGGTATGGCCCGCACGGATAAATGGTTGCTGATCACCGAAGAGCAACTGGTCAAGGCCCCCTCTGTTGAGGTCTGCCGGGAAGCGGCGGTGTCAGCGCCGGTCAGTTGCAAGGTGGACAGCTTTGTCCGGGTACGTTTCCGGGGGCGGCAGTACGACGTTTCCGCTATGCCGGGGGTCTGCGTGAATGACCGCGTGATGGTTGCCCGCAACCTCTACCGTGACGATCAGGCTCAGGTGGTGATGACCGGCGAGGATGGTCTGAAATCGTTCTTCCTGGTTGACGAGGTGCAGAAAGACGAACACGGCTTTGCTGTTGATGCCCCGGTTATCGGTGAGAGCTTTAAACCGCTGCCCCAGACCGTTGCCCAGCAGCATCTTGATGAAGTAGAGCAGCACGTCTTCGGTACGGCCAGTAAGGAAGAAACCGAGGCTGCGAGAAAAGGCAAAGCCCTGCCGTTCGGGGGACGTTTCAACCCATATCTCGATATTGAGCGCGACGATCACCCGACCTACCTGCCAAAACGCGGCCAGGAAAGTCAGGTTCGTGGCCCGCGCATCGAGCAGCGTCCGTTGTCCCATGTTGAGGCGGCTAAATTACTGCGTGAGCGTCTGACGGCAGCTGGCCATAACTGGTTCCCGGAACACTACGCGCAGCTGGTCAGCCGCTTTCCGGAAGGCGTTCCGGCAGACGATATTGACGCTATCGCGCAGGAGCTGGCCGGAAACAAAGCGCCACGACTCAGCATCGTTAACGGCCATTAACGGGAGGCACCCATGCTGGTACTGAAAGACCTGATGAAACAGCACGGTATTGAACAGACGGAAGTCGCTGCAGCAGCAGCTGTTTCGCAGCCCGCCGTTTCACAGCTGATTAACCACGGCATCTGGCCGAAGCGTCGCCCTGAAGAAGTGCGGCAGAAGATTATGACATTCCTGGCATCACGCGGGCTCGGGGAGGAGTTATCCCGGGCGTTTGATGAGGTACTGACGGCGGAACCCGCCAGCACCTCCGTCCCGCAACAGGCAAATAACGAAGAGGACGAAAATATGTTACTGGCAAAACAGGTATTAAATCCAGTCACCAAAAAGCAATTCGGTATTTTCCGTGACCCGTTCGCGGATGACGCCATGCAGAGTTCAGAGGACGTGTTCACCACGCCGGATATTCGCTACGTCCGCGAGGCACTGTATCAGACGGCGCGTTTCGGCGGTTTTATGGCGGTTATCGGGGAATCCGGCGCGGGGAAAAGCACGTTGCGCCGCGACCTGATTGAACGTATCCACCGTGAAAATGCGCCAGCCATTGTCATTGAGCCCTACATCATCGCGATGGAGGACAATGACAATAAAGGCAAGACCCTGAAAGCAGCCAGTATCGCCGAAGCCATCATTAACACCATTGCGCCGCTGGAGAACGTCAAACGCAGTCAGGAGGCCCGCTTTCGCCAGTTACACCGCGTGCTGAAAGACTCCAGCAACGCCGGTTACAGCCACGTTCTGGTGATTGAGGAGGCACATTCACTGCCGCTGCCCACACTGAAGCACCTGAAGCGCTTCTTTGAGCTGGAGCATGGCTTTAAAAAGCTGCTGTCCATCGTGCTGATTGGCCAGCCGGAACTGGCGATGAAGCTGTCCGAACGTAACCAGGAAGTCCGTGAGGTGGTTCAGCGCTGCGAAGTGGTTGAACTGCTGCCGCTGGACACTGAGCTGGAACACTTTCTGAAATTCAAATTCGAACGTGCCGGAAAGCCGATAACTGACGTGCTGGATAACACCGCTGTCGATGCCATCCGTGCCCGCCTCAGTAACAATATCGGCGGGCGCAGAGGGGTTGTCAGCCTGTTATATCCTCTGGCGGTCAGCAATCTGGTTATTGCAGCCATGAATATGGCGGCGCAGCTCGGTGTTCCGGTTGTTAATGCCGACGTTATTAAGGCGGTTTAAATGAAAACAATACCGAATGTTAATCAACAGCTGGCTGATTTAATGAATGCCATTGCGGCACTCAATGCAATGAATACGCCTGTCACCAGCATCATGATTTATTCAGGAAAGCCGGTTATTCGTGTTTCTCGCGACAGTCCGTGCGTCAGCCATTTCAGGGGGAAAAAGTCGGGCTATACCATGACCGGTATTGACCATCAGGGACGTTATCGTCAGGGGGAAGTTGAGATGTATGGTTGCAGGGTTATCTGGTCAGAATCGTTACTTCACTGAAGGAATAATATCATGGCAATAAAGATAGAGATTTATATCGCACTGACACCAGAAGGATTTATTTATTGCAAAATGTCGGGTGCAAATACAAAAGACGCGAGTGAAAGTGAGCTGGCGACGCTTGAGTCATTAAAGCCCGTTGTAAATGAATCTGTTCTCAACAAATTGAAACAGAGTGGATATCGGGCTGCAGCTGATTATCTGCAGCCTTCCGGCAAATCACATTAAACACTGAGGTCATATTATGACGACGATTAATCAGGACGAATACATGAAAGACCGTAAAGGTCGACTGGTTCCAATAAGTCAGATTTCAGATTACGATCTGGCAATGGACAGCTTTGTCCGGGAACAGGTTGCTGCGGCGAAGGCCAAAAATGCTGAGCTGAGTGAATTTAAAGACCGTGCGTTTAACGAATGCTACGCCTGGCTTGACCTTGTGGCAGAAAAATTCGGCAGAACGCGGGGCGGTGCCAAGGGCAATGTGACATTCCCCACCTTTGACGGTAGCCAGCAAATTACCATCCGTGTACAGGAAACACTGACGTTCGGGCCGGAGCTGCAGATAGCCAAGGAACTGTTCGATGAGTGTGTTACCGACTGGTCGAAAGGTGCTAATGCAAACCTGCAGGCGATTGTCACCGATGCCTTCCAGGTTGATAAAGAGGGACAACTGAACACCGGGCGTATTCTCTCCCTGCGAAGGGTAAAAATTCAGGATGAGCGCTGGATTAAGGCAATGGATGCTATATCGGAATCGCTGCAGGTGGCTATGTCCAAAACCTATATTAATTTCCGGGAGAAAGATAAGTCCGGGAAGCTGGTTAATATACCGTTAGATATCGCTGCTATTTAATTTATTTTCCATTTCTTTTTAATCCGGCGTCAGTGCCGTGGGATTCTGCACGCCGGATTTAGCCATAGGACTATTTATGCTGACATTAGCCGGTTTTATTTTACTGGTATCAGCCTGCGGAACAGATGCCTGTGACGCACTGCCTGTTACTGAAGATATCTATCTGAATAAGCAGTCCTGCGAGCTGGTCGCAGACGTCATTCATGAGCGCTCACCGGGCGCTTTACTGATTTGTGGGGAAGTCTGGCGGGAGGAAGAATAAATGTCTCTGTTATGCAAACGTTGTGACAATCCGGTCGATGATCTGGATTTTGAAAAGGCGACCATTATGAAAAATTTGGATGGTACGTGGTGTGTCGATCTGACGCTGAAATGCCCATATTGCGTACTTTCTTATAAAGCCATTGTCCCCACCGCTGAATTACAACCTCTGACAGGTGATGAAAATGACAAATGAAACTGAAAAGTACCTGGCTAAAATCAAAAAACTCCTGAATCTGGCCCGTCGCAGTTCGAATTCTCATGAAGCGGCCACTGCGCTCAATCAGGCGCAGGCATTGATGCGTAAACACAAGCTGAGCCAGAATGATATCGATCTGATGGATATCACCAGCAAGGCCAGTAAAGGTGCGCCATCCCATGCACAAAGCATCCCTCGTTATATGACGTTTCTGGGCCAGTTGATTTGCCGTGCTATGGGTGTTAACTGCTATTACTCTTTCCGCCGCAACTATATGAACGGCCAGAAGCAAAACACCGTTATTTTTTATGGTCCGGATGAGCGCCCGGAAATTGCCGCTTATGCCTTTGATGTGCTTTCCCGCCAGATGGTCAAAGCCCGCCGTACCTTTATTAGCTCTCTGCGTAAGAATATTAAGCCTTCCACTAAAACAGCCCGAGCAGACCAGTTCTGCGAAGGGTGGGCTGAAGGCGCGTATCAGGCGATAGAGCCATTTATAGTGACTGAAACCGAAGAAACACTGATGGCGAATTTTCTGGCGAAGATGAAGAAAGAGCAGGAATTATCCGACCTGAAACCCCGTGAAGCTAAAAAATGTCGAGGTGATCAGGATGCAGCGGAAGCCGGTTTTAATGAGGGATTAAAAGCGCGTTTAAATCACGGCGTATCCGGTAAAGATTCGGCCCTTTCTCTGGAGTACAAGTCATGAAGCTAACTGTCGGGAATATTCTTTTATTGTGCTTGCTGGGCTGCATCGTCATCTGGGTTGCAGTCGGGTTTATCGGTTATTACACCGTTATCGCTGCCCTGGATTATTTTAATAAACCGTAAGAGGCTTGCATATATGAATAAAAAACTCATAGCTGAAGCCTCCCGTTTTCAGTCATCGCAAGAGCGGAAAGGGTTCTGGTGGTTAATTCTGGGAACTGTATTTACTGCTTTAACCGGCTTCTTCATTTTTAATTTACTTTGATGGAGATAAAATGATTATTGGCGCACTGATTTTAACCATTGCCGGCCTTTTACTCACCATCATGGCTGGGTATTTGTCGGCAAATAATCTAAGCCCTTTACCAGCCATGCTGGGTGTCATCGGTACAGTTATTGTTATTGCAGCACTTGCCCTGGCTCATGGTCCTGGCAAGGTCAATACCCCGGATTCGCCCGTTGTTACTCAGGAGGCTGGTAAATGACCCGTTCTCAGTTGATTAAGATCATCCATGTGGCAAAGCGTGAGCTGCGCATGGATGACGATACATACCGCCAGTTGCTGAATACCTACGCTGGCATTGAATCCACGCGAGAAATGAATATCGGGCAACTGAACCAGATCCTCGATGCGATGAAAAAAATCGGGTTTAAGCTCCGTACTCAGAAGAAAGAAAAGCTCACGGCCACCGACGATCAGTCGAAGAAAATCCGGGCACTGTGGCTGGAAATGGCCGACGAAGGTTTTATTCACGACCGCACCGAACGGGCAATCAACGTCTATGTGCATCGCATTACAGGCGTCAGCCGCCTTGACTGGCTCAATACATCGGCAGCAAGCCGTGTGATTGAGACACTGAAGCAGTGGCGGACACGCGAACGCAAGGCTCTGGAAGAACTGCAGGGCGCAAAGTGATTTCTGGAGGTCACCATGACAACACCAATGGAGCATAAGCGGCATAAACTGCTGTCTGAAGTTGCCGACCACGTTACTGAGACCGGCGTTGATTACGGTTTATCATCCGAACAGGCTGAACAATTGGGGCTGGCTGTGGCAGATTTTCTGGCATCTCACTTTGGCGGGCAAAACTTCACCTTTCCTCGTGACTACGCATATAAGCTGTCTCTGCGTGATATGCAGATTTATGAAGAGTTCCGGGGGAATAACTGGGCTGAGTTAAGTACGAAATACGGTATTACTGAACGGGGGCTACGGAAGCTGATTCACCGTGTACACAAACAAGTGATGGCTCACCGCCAACCACAGCTGTTTTCCTTCGGTGATAACGAGTAAAATTATGGGCAGATGAAGAAATTTCTCTGCCCGATTTCTTTTTCACTGTATGTAATGGTTTTACAGTAACTATCCCAATAAATCCCCGGGACAGCCACAGAATCCCACAATTATCTCGCTTATCCCTGTTCATTTATCTCACTTCTAATCACACGCATGCGGATCGGTTACCGTTGCGCCATCTTCTTCAAGCGTGTGGGTTTTGACTCCGCGGGAAGCCACCACCAGCTCGCCTTTGAACCCGGATGCTTTAATCAGCCGGTCCAGCCAGCCCTCCAGCCCCAGGCCGTTGACCACCACCACATCGGCGTTGTTCAGCAGCGCGCTGTCTTTCGGCGAGGGCTCGAAGGTATGCGGATCGCCGTCTGGCCCCACTAGCGTATCCACATGCACATGTTCGCCGCCAATCTGCTGCACCATATCGCCCAACACGGAAAAACTGCTCACCACGTTTAGCGTTTTCGCCATCACCCCGTGCGATGCCAGACCCAGCGCCAGCGCCAGCCATATCCCGGTACGTTTCATCATTGTCCTTACCCCATTAATTTACGCCAGCCGACAACCAGCCGGCTGCGCGAGCCAAAAAACACCGATACAAAAAAGAGGCCGCTGGCGGTCAGCACAATGGCGGGTCCGGCAGGCAAATTCGCCGCCCACGACAGGCTCAGCCCCATCCACGCGCAAAAACCGCCCATCAGCGCCGCCAGCAGCAGAATGCCCGGCAGCGTCCGCGCCCAGCAGCGCGCCGCGACCGCGGGCAGCATCATGACCCCCACCGCCATCAGCGTGCCGAGCACCTGAAACCCGGCCACCAGATTGAGCACCAGCAGGGCGAGGAACAGGCCATGCAGCAGCGCAGGCACTCTTCGCGCGTTCACCTGAAGCCAGACGCTGTCGAAGGCTTCGCTGACCAGTCCGCGATAAAACAGGGCGATGCAAATCAGCGTCAGGCTGGCAACGCCGGTCACAAACAGCGCCGAATCGCGGTCTACCGCCAGAATTGAGCCGAACAGCAGATGCAGCAGGTCGACGTTAGAGCCGCGCAGCGAGACCAGCGTGACGCCCAGCGCCAGGGAGCCGAGATAAAATCCGGCAAAGCTGGCATCCTCTTTTAAAAGCGTGCGTCGGCTGACCCACCCCGCCACCAGCGCCACCGCAATGCCGGCAATAAAACCCCCGACGGTCATCGCCAGCAGCGACATCCCGTTAAGCAGGTAGCCCACCGCCACGCCGGGCAAAATCGCATGCGAGAGCGCATCGCCCATCAGGCTCATGCGGCGTAAAAGTAGGAAGACGCCGAGCATGGTCGTGCTCAGCGAGAGTGCCAGGCACACCACCAGCGCGCGGCGCATAAAGCCAAACTCGATAAAGGGCTGAATGAAGGTGTGCCAGATCATGCCAGCCTCGCGGAGTGAAAGGCGGGCAGCACATCAGGCGTACTGCCCCAGCGGGCGCGCTGCGGCGTCAGCAGCATCGTTTCCGGGAAATAGTCGGCGACCCGCTGGTTATCGTGCAGCACCGCCAGAATCGTCTGCCCCTGCTGATGCATTTCCAGGATCAGCGCCATCAGCTCACGGCAGGTGGCTTCGTCGATGCCGGTAAACGGTTCGTCGAGCATCACCAGCGGCGCGCGCTGCACCATCACCCTCGCGAAGAGCATGCGCTGAAACTGGCCGCCGGAGAGCGCCTCAATCGGCGTTTTCGCCATCGCTAGCAGCCCCACCCGCGCTATGGCCGCGACGATACGCTGGCGCACCTCCCCCCCGAGCCCGCGCAGCAACGATACCTGCGGCCAGGCCCCCTGGCTGACGACATCCTGCACCGTGAGCGGAAACTGCGACTCCAGCGCATGCCGCTGCGCCAGCCAGCCGATAACCGGCCGTCCGTCGCGCCAGTTCAGGCGGCCGCTGACCGGCGGGATAAATCCGGCCAGCGTCTTTAACAGCGTCGATTTCCCGCAGCCGTTCAGGCCGACGATAGCCGTCATACTCCCCGTTGCAATCGTGCCGCTAAGTGACGGCGCGATCGCCAGCCCTTCATAGCCAGCCACCAGATGATCGAGCTCTATCATGGCAGCGATACCGCCCACCAGGTTGCCAGCCACAGGGCGGCCAGCAGCACGCCGGCCATCGCCAGCCGGGCGATGCCTGAAGTCATCAATAAGGAAGTCAATGTTTACGCCTCAATAAAACGTTATAACATAACAATATTAAAAGAAGCGCGGAATGTAAATTGGCGTCAACAAAAGGAAATGCTGCAAAATGTTACAGACTCCTCTCCGGACGGAGAGGAGCACAGAAGACGGGATTACTGCATCCGGGCCTGAGAAACCGCCAGACCGAGCTGCCAGACGGCCATCGCGTAATGGGTGCTGTGGTTATAGCGGGTAATGGTGTAGAAGTTCGGCAGACCGTACCAGTACTGGTAGCCTGTGCCGATATCCAGACGCAGCAGGCTCGCCTGCTGGTGGTTACCCAGCGGCTGAGTCGGGGTAAGTCCCGCCGCCGCCAGCTGCGAGACGCTGTATTTGGTTTTGAACCCATTGTTCAGCCCAGGCGCCTGGCCCAGCGCCTGTACCGCAACCAGATCGCCGCTCACCCAGCCGTGCTGCTTGAAGTAGTTCGCTACGCTGCCGATCGCATCGACCGGATCCCACAGGTTGATATGCCCGTCGCCGTTAAAGTCCACCGCGTACTGCCTGTAAGAAGAGGGCATAAACTGACCGTAGCCCATCGCGCCGGCGAAGGAGCCTTTCAGATCGAGCGGGTCATCCTGTTCGCTGCGCGCCATCAGCAGGAACGTTTCCAGCTCGCTGGAGAAGTATTCTGCGCGGCGCGGATAGTTAAACGACAGCGTCGCCAGCGCATCAAGGATGCGGGTTTTCCCCATCACCCGGCCCCAACGGGTCTCGACGCCAATAATCCCGACGATAATTTCCGGCGGCACGCCGTAAACCTGGTACGCGCGGTTGAGCGCATCCTGATACTGGTTCCAGAACGCCACGCCGTTCTGCACGTTATCCGGGGTAATAAACTGTTTTTTGTAGCGCAGCCAGGCGCCGTTTGGCCCTGACGGCGGCAGCCCGGTGGGCGCCTGACGGTCCATCAGACGCAGCACATAGTCCAGGCGTTTGGCCTGGGAGAGAATTTGATGCAGCTGCTGTCGGTCGAAGCCGTGCTTGCTCACCATTTTATCAATGAACTGTTCCGCCGCCGGGTTATTGGCGAAATCGCCGCTCATCTCCATCACGTTATGCTGCGGCTCGAGTAAAAAACCGCCCGTGCCGCCCGCCATTTCCTTTTCCGCAGGAGTTTGAGGTTTGCTGCTGCAGGCAGCGAGGAGAACGCACAGGGGGAGTAAAGCCAGGGAACGACGCTTCAACATGGGACATCCATTTAACAAATCGGCAAGGGGTAATTATGGTAAAGCATGCGCCCGCTCACAAGGAAGCGGCGGCAATGTAAATTCTTTTTTATCACCCTTTTTCCTCTCGCCCCGCCGGATCCTTCGTTCACTTCAGCTACAATCTTTCAAAATAAAATATTTATCTTTCATTTTGCGATCAATATAACAATTTCAAACCTTTTAAAATGATTAAAATTAGCTGCCAGTTAGCAAGAAAAATAACACGCTGAAGGAGAGAACAATGATTGAAGTCGTTACCCACGGCGCCGAATGGTTTATCGGCCTGTTTCAGAAGGGAGGCGAGGTGTTCACCGGTATGGTCACCGGGATCCTGCCTTTGCTGATCAGTCTGCTGGTGATCATGAACGCGCTGATCAACTTTATTGGTCAGCAGCGGATCGAAAAGCTGGCGCAGCGCTGCGCCGGTAATCCGATCTCCCGCTACCTGCTGCTGCCCTGCATCGGCACCTTCGTTTTCTGTAACCCGATGACCCTGAGCCTTGGGCGCTTTATGCCCGAGAAATACAAACCGAGCTACTACGCGGCGGCCTCCTACAGCTGCCACTCAATGAACGGCCTGTTTCCGCACATCAACCCCGGCGAACTGTTCGTCTATCTGGGGATCGCCAACGGGCTAACCACCCTCGGTCTGCCGTTAGGGCCGCTGGCGGTGAGCTATCTGCTGGTGGGCCTGGTGACGAACTTCTTCCGCGGCTGGGTGACCGACCTGACCACGTCGATTTTTGAGAAAAAAATGGCCATCCAGCTTGAGCAGAAAGTGCATCTGTCAGGAGCGACATCATGACCCGTATTCGCATTGAAAAAGGCGCCGGCGGCTGGGGCGGCCCGCTCGAACTGGACGCCGTTGCCGGTAAAAAGATTGTCTATATCACCGCGGGCACCCGCCCGGCGATCGTCGATAAAATTGCCCGCCTCACCGGCTGGCAGGCGGTCGATGGCTTCAAAGAGGGCGAACCGCCGGAAGCGGAAATCGGCGTGGCGATTATCGACTGCGGCGGCACCCTGCGCTGCGGTATCTACCCGAAGCGCCGCATCCCGACCATTAATATCCACGCGACCGGCAAATCGGGTCCGCTGGCGCAGTACATCGTCGAAGACATTTACGTTTCCGGCGTCAAAGAAGAGAACATTTTCGCGCTGGAAGAGGGTCCCTCCCCGGCCCCGCAGGCCGCGCCTGCCCAGCCGGCGGCCCGCGACTATGACACCAGCAAGAAAATAACCGAGCAGAGCGACGGCCTGCTGGCCAAAGTTGGTATGGGGATGGGCTCGGTCGTGGCGGTGCTGTTCCAGGCCGGGCGCGACACCATCGATACGGTGCTGAAAACCATTCTGCCGTTTATGGCCTTCGTCGCGGCGCTGATCGGCATCATCATGGCCTCCGGCATCGGCGACTGGATTGCCCACGGCCTGGCGCCGCTCGCCAGCCATCCGCTGGGCCTCGTCACCCTGGCGCTGATCTGCTCTTTCCCGCTGCTGTCGCCGTTTCTCGGCCCCGGCGCGGTCATCGCCCAGGTTATCGGCGTGCTGATTGGCGTGCAGATTGGCCTTGGCAATATTCCGCCGCATCTCGCCCTGCCCGCGCTGTTCGCCATTAACGCCCAGGCCGCCTGCGACTTTATCCCGGTTGGCCTGTCGCTGGCGGAAGCGCGCCAGGACACCGTGCGCGTCGGCGTACCGTCGGTACTGGTGAGCCGCTTCCTGACCGGCGCGCCAACGGTGCTGATCGCCTGGTTCGTTTCCGGATTTATTTACCAATAAGAGGTGCCTGAAGATGACCGTGATTTACCAGACCACCATTACGCATATCGGCGCCAGCGCGGCGATGGCGCTGGACGAGCAGATGCTGATCACCTTCCGCGAAGGCGCCCCGGCCGATATCGAAGAGTACTGCTTTATTCACAACCACGGCGAGCTCTCCGGCGCGCTGGTGCCGGGCGCTGAGCTGCAGCTCGGCGAGCTGCGCTACCCGGTCACCGCCGTCGGCGACGTCGCCGAGCAGAACCTGCGCGAGCTGGGCCATATCACGCTGCGCTTTGACGGCCACCGCGAAGCGGAATTCCCCGGAACCGTACACGTGGCGGGGCCGGTGCCGGAAGGCATCGCCGCCGGCTGCGTACTGAAATTTGTTGCTTAAGCTGTAAGGAGAAAATTATGAATCAGGTTGCTGTTGTCATCGGTGGGGGACAAACCTTAGGGGAGTTTCTGTGTCGCGGGCTTGCCGCAGAAGGCTATCGCGTGGCGGTGGTCGATATTCAAAGCGATAAAGCGTCCCGCGTCGCGCAGTCAATTAACGCGGAATATGGCGAAGGAACGGCGTGGGGCTTCGGCGCGGACGCCACCAGCGAAGCCAGCGTGGTCGCCCTAGCCCGCGGGGTAGACGAAATATTTTCCCGCGTCGACCTGCTGGTCTATAGCGCCGGGATCGCTAAAGCGGCGTTTATCAGCGACTTCGCGCTGGGGGATTTCGACCGTTCGCTGCAGGTGAATCTGGTGGGCTACTTCCTCTGCGCCCGCGAGTTTTCCCGCCTGATGATCCGCGACGGCATTAAAGGTCGCATCATTCAGATCAACTCTAAATCCGGCAAAGTGGGCAGCAAGCATAACTCCGGCTATAGCGCGGCGAAGTTTGGCGGCGTGGGGCTGACGCAGTCGCTGGCGCTGGACCTCGCGGAGTACGGGATTACCGTGCACTCCCTGATGCTCGGCAACCTGCTGAAGTCGCCGATGTTCCAGTCTCTGCTGCCGCAGTACGCCACCAAGCTGGGGATCCCGGAGGAGCAGGTCGAGCAGTATTACATCGACAAAGTCCCGCTGAAGCGCGGCTGCGATTACCAGGACGTACTTAACGTGCTGATGTTTTACGCCAGTCCGCAGGCTTCATACTGCACCGGGCAGTCTATCAACGTCACCGGCGGGCAGGTGATGTTTTAAACCAGAGGTCCCGGATTGCGCTGCGCTTATCCGGGCTACAAAACCGGCACCCCGCACCGATCCGTAGCCCGGGTAAGGCGCAACTCGCCGCCCTCCGGGGAAATATCGCACACGCCTTAAGGAGACTTTTATGGTTACCGCACTTATCACTATCGCCGCCATCGCCTGGATAACCCAGCTCGCCTTTGGCGGCTGGCAGATCAGGCAGTTCAATCGCGCATTCGATCGGCTGTGCCAGCAGGGACGCGTCGGCGTCGGCCGCTCCTCGGGGCGGTTCAAGCCGCGCGCCGTCGTCGCCATCGCCGTCGACGAAAACGACCGCATTCGCGATACGCTGTTAATGAAAGGCCTCACCGTCTTCGCCAGGCCGCAAAAAATTCCCGCCCTCACCGGTAAGCATCTTAAGGAATTGCAGCCTGATGTGATCTTTCCCAATGATCCGCTCTGTCAGAATGCACTATCATTAGCGCTTAATCCGAAACATGGATAATTTCGTTGTAAAAGTAAATATCTTGCGAAATTATCACTTCGAAACTTAAACGCAGGATAGACGCCTATGAAACCACGTCAGCGCCAGGCAGCCATTCTCGAGTTCCTGCAGTCGCAGGGAAAATGCTCGGTCGAAGAGCTGGCGCAACACTTCGATACCACTGGCACCACCATCCGCAAGGATCTGGTCACGCTGGAAAACGCCGGCACCGTCATTCGCACCTACGGTGGCGTGGTACTCAACAAGGATGAAGCCGATCCGCCGATTGACCATAAAACGCTGATCAACACCCATAAAAAAGCGCAGATTGCCGAGGCCGCCGTGCGATACATCCACGATGGCGATTCAATTATCCTCGACGCCGGCAGCACCGTGCTGCAGATGGTGCCATTGCTGAGTCACTTTAATAACATCACGGTGATGACCAACAGCCTGCATATCGTCAACGCGCTATCAGAGTTCGATAACGAGCAGACCATCCTGATGCCGGGCGGCACCTTCCGTAAAAAATCGGCCTCTTTTCACGGCCAGCTGGCGGAAAACGCCTTCGAACAGTTCAGCTTCGACAAGCTGTTTATGGGCACCGACGGTATCGATCTGAACGCCGGAGTCACTACCTTTAATGAGGTCTATACCGTCAGCAAAGCGATGTGCAACGCCGCCCGCGAAGTGATCCTGATGGCCGACTCATCCAAGTTTGGTCGTAAAAGCCCCAATATTGTCTGCGGCCTTGAACGCGTGGATAAATTGATTACCGATGCCGATATTGACCCGGAATTCCAGCGGGCGCTGGAAGCCAAAGGCATAGCAGTCATTATTACTGGAGAACATCATGAGTAACTTTTTGTTAGAGGCCGGACGCCAGACCCTGATGCTTGAGCTGCAGGAGGCGAGCCGCCTGCCGGAGCGCCTGGGCGACGACTTCATCCGCGCGGCGGAAACCATTATCCACTGCGAGGGCAAACTGGTCGTCTCCGGTATCGGTAAATCGGGTCATATTGGTAAAAAGCTGGCCGCCACCTTCGCCAGCACCGGCACCCCGGCATTTTTTGTTCACCCGGCGGAAGCGCTGCACGGCGACCTCGGCATGCTCGACAGCCGCGACGTGATGCTGTTTATCTCTTACTCCGGCAGCGCTAAAGAGCTGGATCTTATCGTTCCGCGCCTGGAGGAAAAATCCATTCCGCTGCTGGCGATGACCGGTAAATCCACTTCACCGCTGGCGCTGGCGGCCAAAGCGGTGCTTGATATTGCCGTAGAGCGTGAAGCCTGCCCGATGCACCTCGCGCCCACCTCCAGCACCGTCAATACCCTGATGCTCGGCGACGCGCTGGCCATGGCGGTCATGCAGGCCCGCGGCTTTAACGAAGAAGATTTCGCCCGTTCGCACCCGGCCGGTGCGCTGGGCGCGCGGCTGCTGAACAAAGTTCACCATCTGATGCGCCGCGACGGCGACGTGCCGCGCGTCGCCAACGACACCAGCGTCATGGACGCGATGCTCGAACTCAGCCGTACCGGCCTGGGGCTGGTGGCGGTCTGCGATGAGCGCAACCACGTGCAGGGCGTCTTTACCGACGGCGACCTGCGCCGCTGGCTAGTGGGCGGCGGCAGCTTACAGGATATCGTCAGCCAGGCGATGACCCGCAACGGCGTCACTCTGCAAGCGGAAAGCCGCGCGATAGAAGCCAAAGAGCGCCTGATGAAGCATAAAATCAGCGCCGCTCCGGTGGTGGATGAAAGCGGCCAGCTGGTCGGCGCGATTAACCTGCAGAACTTTTATCAGGCCGGGATCCTTTAAGCCCCAGACGCTTCGCCAGCCGGTGCAGGTTGGCGACGTCGAGCCCCAGCGCGCGGGCGGCGGCGGCCCAGCTGCGGCCATTAGCCGCCAGCGCGCTGGCGATCGCTTCGCGCTGGAACGCCTCCGTCGCCTCGCGCAGGCTCACCGCTTCCGCCGCCAGCTGCGGGCTGACGGTCGGCAAGGCCGGCGCTTCCCCGGCCAGCTGAAAATGCTGCGGCTCCAGCACGATATCATTACCCGCCTGCGTCGCCCGCGCCAGCACCACCGCCCGATGAATCGCGTGCTCCAGTTCGCGTACGTTGCCCGGCCATGACCAGGCGAGCAGCCTGGCCCGCGTCGCTTCGCTTAAAATCACCTGCGCCAGCCCCATGCGCAAACGGCACTGTTCGCAAAAATAGCCGGCCAGCAGCACCACATCACTTTCCCGCTCGCGCAGCGCCGGAACCGACAGAGGAAACACGCTCAGGCGATGATACAGGTCGGCGCGAAAGCGCCCCTCCACCACCTCCTGACGCAGGTCGCGGTTGGTGGCCGCCAGCACCCGCACATCAACCCGCAGGCTGCGATCGTCGCCGACGCGCTGAATATCGCCATACTGCAGCACCCGCAGCAGCTTGGCCTGGAGCGCCAGCGAAAGCTCGCCAATTTCATCGAGGAACAGCGTCCCGTTGTCCGCCATTTCAAATTTACCGCTGCGGTTGCTGATCGCCCCGGTAAACGCCCCTTTGACGTGGCCAAACAGCTCGCTCTCCGCCACGCTCTCCGGCAGGGCCGCGCAGTTGAGATAGACCAGCGGATTGGCCGCCCGCGGCGACCCCTGATGCACCGCTTTCGCCACCAGCTCTTTGCCGGTGCCGGTCTCGCCGCTAATCAGCACGTTTAAGTCAGAAGCCGCGACGATATCGATCTCTTTTTTCAGCTGCAGCATCGGCGCCGACAGGCCAATTATCTCCTGACGTTCGGCTGCCGGATACACGATAGCCTGCTCCGGCAGCACGTTTTGATTCTCCAGCCGGGCGATCAGCAGCGCGTTATTGAGCGCCCCGGCCACCAGGGCGGCAATCAGGCGCAGCTCCTCGTCGCTGAAGCTGTCAAAACGGTCCGCATCCATGCCGTCGAGGGTGAGCGCGCCGATCAGGGTTTGCCCGGCAAACAGCGGCAGGCCGACGCAGGCGTGCACCTTCAGGCTTTCCTGCCCGGGGATCAGGCCATCGTAAGGGTCCGGCAGATCGCTATCCGCCGGGAAGCGCACCACGTCCCCCGCCCGGGCAATCGCCTCCAGCCGCGGGTGGCCTTCAAGGGCAAAGCGTCGGCCAAGCACGTCCTGGGCCAGGCCATCAATCGCCAGCGGCACAAACTGGTGCGCCTCGTAGCGCAGCAGCGCCGAAGCATCGCAGCCGAGTATCTGCCGCAGGGTGGTAATCAAACGCGAAAAACGGTCGGCATGGCCGAGATCGCTTTGTAAATCAATGGCGATTTTCGCCAGGGCCTCGACGGAGAAACTCATTGTCGCCTCATAGTCATTTTGACACCAAACGTAGTCATATCGACTATTTTAACCATTGTCATTTTGACATCAACAGATTTAATAAAAAACATAAAACACTTAAAATTCAATTAATTAAAAAGTTGGCACGCAACTTGATATAAGCAAAACATCTTATTTGAACACTGCTGAATTAATTGAGGTTGCTATGTCTATTCTGGTTAAAAATAACATTCATTGGGTTGGCCAACGCGACTGGGAAGTGCGTGATTTCCACGGGACTGAATACAAAACGCTGCGCGGCAGCAGCTACAACAGCTATCTCATCCGGGAAGAAAAAAATGTGCTGATCGATACCGTCGATCATAAATTCAGCCGTGAATTCGTGCAGAACCTGCGCGGTGAAATCGACCTCGCCGATATTGATTACATCATTATCAACCATGCTGAGGAAGACCATGCCGGCGCGCTGACCGAGCTGATGACCCAGATCCCGGACACTCCGATTTACTGTACCGCCAACGCCATCGACTCCATCACCGGACACCATCATCACCCGGAGTGGAATTTTAAGGTGGTGAAAACCGGCGACAGCCTGGATATCGGCAACGGCAAGCAGCTGATTTTCGTCGAAACCCCGATGCTGCACTGGCCGGATAGCATGATGACCTATATGACCGGCGACGCGGTGCTGTTCAGCAACGACGCCTTCGGCCAGCACTACTGCGATGAACATCTGTTTAATGATGAAGTTGACCAGGTTGAGCTTTATGAGCAGTGCCAGCGCTACTATGCCAATATTCTGACCCCGTTCAGCCGCCTGGTGACGCCGAAAATTACCGAAATCCTCGGCTTTAACCTGCCGGTGGATATGATTGCGACCTCCCACGGCGTGGTCTGGCGCGATAACCCGACGCAGATCGTCGAAAAATATCTCGAGTGGGCGGCGGATTATCAGGAAGACCGCATCACGATTTTCTACGACACCATGTCCAACAACACCCGCATGATGGCCGACGCGATAGCCCAGGGCATTACCGACGTGGATCCGCGGGTGGCGGTGAAAATTTTCAACGTCGCCCGCAGCGATAAAAATGAAATCCTGACCAACGTGTTCCGCTCGAAGGGCGTGCTGGTCGGCACCTCAACCATGAATAACGTGATGATGCCGAAAATCGCCGGGCTGGTGGAGGAGATGACCGGCCTGCGTTTCCGTAACAAGCGCGCCAGCGCCTTCGGCTCCCACGGCTGGAGCGGCGGCGCGGTTGACCGCCTGTCCACGCGTTTACAGGATGCGGGCTTTGAAATGTCCCTGAGCCTGAAGGCCAAATGGCGCCCGGATCTCGACGCGCTGGAAGTGTGCCGCGAGCACGGCCGCGAAATCGCCCGCCAGTGGGCCCTCTCCCCGCTGCCGGCGAGCCAGGCCAAACACGCCGCGCCTGAGGCAACGCCCTGCGCAGCGCCAGCGGCAGCAGATCTCGGCCCGAAAATGCAGTGCAGCGTTTGCCAGTGGATTTACGACCCCGAACAGGGCGAACCAAACCAGGACGTCCAGCCGGGTACGCCGTGGAGCGAAGTCCCGGATAACTTCCTCTGCCCTGAGTGTTCGCTGGGTAAAGATGTGTTTGACGTTCTGGCATCGGAGGCAAAATGAGTGATGACATCGTCATCATCGGCTCGGGCTTCGCGGCCCGTCAGCTGGTGAAAAATATTCGCAAGCAGGACCCGAATATCCCGCTGACCCTGATCGCCGCCGACAGCATGGATGAGTACAACAAACCGGATCTCAGCCATGTGGTCAGCCGCGGGCAGAACGCCGACGACCTGACCCTGCAAACGGCGGGCGAGTTTGCCGAGCAGTACAATCTGCGCCTGTTTCCGCATACCTGGGTCAGCGATATCGACGCCGAGCAGCACCTGGTGAAGAGCCAGGACCGCGAGTGGCGCTATGACAAACTGGTGCTGGCCACCGGCGCGACGCCGTTTATCCCACCGGTGCCGGGCCGCGAGCTGATGCTGACCCTGAACAGCCAGCGGGAATACGGTGCGGCGCAAAGCCATCTGCGCGATGCAAAAAGGGTGCTGATCGTTGGCGGCGGGCTGATTGGCTGCGAGCTGGCGATGGATTTCTGCCGCGCCGGCAAAGCGGTGACGGTGGTGGATAACTCCGCCAGCGTACTGTCGGCCCTGATGCCGCCCGAGGCCAGCAGCCGACTGCAGCATCGTCTGACCGACATGGGCGTGCATCTGATGCTGAAGTCCCAGCTGGAAAGCCTGGCGCAGAGCGCCGACGGGATTCGCGTCACCCTTGACCGCCAGCGTACGGTGACGGTGGATGCGGTGGTGGCCGCCGCCGGTTTACGCCCGGAAACGGCGCTGGCGCGGCATGCGGGGTTGAAAACTCACCGCGGCGTGGTGGTGAACAGCCAGCTGCAAACCAGCCATCCGGCGATTTACGCCCTCGGCGACTGCGCGGAAATCAACGGCATGGTCCTGCCTTTTCTGCAGCCGATTCTGCTAAGCGCCATGTGCCTGAGTAAAAATCTGCTGGCCCAGCAGGGAGAACTGAAGCTGCCGCCGATGCTGGTGAAGGTCAAAACGCCGGATTTACCGCTGCACCTGGCGGGCGATACCCGGCGCGAGGATCTGACGTGGAATATCGTTGCCGCCAAAGACGGCCTGGTCGCGAAAGGCGTTGACGCCGAGAACCAGCTGCGCGCTTTTGTGGTCAGCGAGGATCGCATGAAAGATGCTTTTGCCCTGCTCAAGCAGCTGGTGAGTTAACCTCGATGAAATGAGGTTATTCCCGGGTCGCGGCGTAAACGCCTTACCCGGGCTACCCAACTTGCGAGGCGCTCGGGTTTGGTAGCCCGGCTAAGCGCAGCGCGAGCCGGGGAAATGCCCAACCTACCGCGCCAGATTATCGTACCCGCGCCAGCGGTAGTTGAGCACCGACAGCACCCAGCAGGCCACGAACAGCCCGACCACCACAAAACCGGCGTCGCCGAGATGGTCGTTCAATGCGCCAACCCAGCGCCAGAGGCCGCCGCTCAGAGAGAACTTATCCATCAACAGCCCCAGCGCTTCCAGACCGCCGATAAACAGCGCCACCACCACCGAGGTACCGGTAATGGTCATATTATAATAGAGCTTGCGCTGCGGCTTGCTGAACGCCCAGCCGTAGGCGCCGACCATCAGCACGTTATCGAGCGTATCCACCAGCGCCATCCCGCTGGCGAACAGCGCCGGAAAAACCATAATCGACCAAATTGACACCCCGCTCGACGCGCTGGCGGCGGAGATCCCCAGCACGCCGATTTCCGTCGCCGTATCAAAGCCGAGGCCAAACAGAAAGCCCACCAGATACATCTGCCAGCTGCGGCTAATCAGGCGGAAGGTTTTACCGAACAACCAGCTCATCATGCCGCCGCCGGTCATGACCTCATCGCTCACCTTTTCGCCCTGCTTCCACGCCCGAAAGCTGCGCCAGACGCTGCGCAAAATGACCAGGTTGATAAAGGCCATCACCAGCAGGAACAGCGCCGACACGGCGGTGCCGATAACGCTGCCGGTCTCGTGAAACCAGCTCATCTGCTGGCCAAACGCGGTGGCGGTCGCGGCAATCGCCGCCGAAGCCAGCACCACAATCGACGAATGCCCCAGCGAGAACCACGCGCCAACGGCAAAAGGCCGCTTCCCCTGCTGCATCATTTTGCGGGTCACGTTGTCGATGGCCGCGATATGGTCGGCGTCCACCGCGTGGCGCAAACCATAACCCCAGGCCAGCAGGCTGGCGGCCATCAGCGCGCCGCTGCCGCCGAACGCCGTAAACGCCCAGCCCCAGGCCAGCAAATTGGCGGCAATCAATGCCAGCACCAGCGCCGCTGCGCGCGGCTGCTGACGCAAAATCGTCACTATCATATCGGTGTCCTTTAAGCCTGCAGGCGGGCCGCAGCGATAACCGCCTGGCCGAGGGCAATCGCGCCATCGCCTGCGGGCAGCTGCTGCGGAAAGAGCAGAGTAAAATCGGCCAGATAAAAGGTCAATCGCGCCGTCAGCAGGCGGTTGTGCAGTACCCCGCCGCCGAAGGCCAGCGTGTGAATATTCCGCGCGTTCGCGCAATCGCGCATCATCGCCGCCAGCCCGCGGGCCAGCGCATCATGAAAGGCCCACGCTTTTTGCGCCGGGCTCGCCTGCCAGCTCAGCCACTGCTGCCAGAACGTCGCCAGATCCAGTTTTCCATCGCGCCACGGCAGGGTCACCGGATGATCCACGCCTTCGCAGGTCGCCGCCAGCGCCTCCAGACGGCACGCCGCTTCCCCCTCATAGCTCAGAGTTAGCGGCGCGCAGCCCAGCGCGCAGGCGACGGCGTCAAACAGACGGCCGCACGACGATGCCTGCGGCGCATTAATACCGCGCTCGATTGCCCGCGCCAGCAGCGGCCAGCTTTGCTGGCGCAGCGCGGCGGTGTCGGCATAATTCTGCCACTCGGGGACGAAGGCCAGGCAGTGGGCGAGCAGATTGCGCCACGGCTGACGCGCCGCGAGGTCGCCGCCGGGCAGCGCCACCGCCGGCAGACCGCCGAGATGCTCGCACTCGCGATAGTTGACCCGCAGGCACTCGCCGCCCCACAGCTCGCCGTTTTCCCCCATCCCGATACCGTCGAGGATAAGGGCAATCACGTCGCCGCCCTCCCGCGGCCAGCGGTGCTCGGCCAGGCAGGCGGCCGCGTGGGCATGATGATGCAACACGCGGTCCACCGGCAGCATAAGCGACGCCGCCCACCGCGAAGCGCGGTAGCCGGGATGGGCGTCGGCAACCACCCGCTGCGGGGTAAAAGCGTAAATCTCCTGCATCAGACGCAGCGCCTGCCGCCACTGCGCCTCGACGCCCTCCTCGTCGAGATCGCCAAAATGCTGGCTGAGCACCGCTTCATCGCCGCGCAGCAGGCAGAACGTATTTTTCATATCCGCGCCGAGAGCCAGCAGCGGCGGTACGTCGTGGAAACCCGGCGGCAGCGCCAGCGCGTCAGGCACGTAGCCGCGGGCACGGCGCAGCATCTCGCCGCTTTGCCGCACCACGGAATCATCCATCCGCTGCACAATCTCGCGATTATGCAGCAGAAATCCGTCGGCAATTCCGGCTAAATCCGCCAGCGCCTCGGCGTTGGTTAACGCCGGCGGGCGGCCGCTGAGGTTGCCGGAGGTCATCACTAATGGGCGCGCCAGCGCCTGCGAAAGTAAATGCTGCAGTGGATTAGACGGCAGCATCCCCCCTACTTCCGCAAGCCCTGGCGCAATCTGGTCGCACAGGCCGGCCACCTGCGTTTTCTCCAGCAGCACGATCGGCGCGGCGGGAGAGGTCAGCAGCGTCAGCGCCGGTTCATCGAGCCCCGCCGTTGTCGCCAGCATCACCGCCAGCGGTTTCGCCGGGCGATGCTTACGCGCCCGCAGCTTCGCCACGGCCTCGCGGTTTCCGGCGTCGCACAGCAGATGGAAACCGCCCAGCCCCTTCACCGCCACAATATCGCCCGCCAGCAGGCGAGCAATCGTCGCATCTAAGGCGGCCTCGCCAAATAAATGCTCCTGCGGGCCGCGCCACTCCAGCTGCGGCCCGCACTCGGCGCAGGCTACCGGCTGCGCGTGAAAGCGGCGATCGGCGGGATCGCCATATTCCGTCGCGCAGGCGGGGCAAAGAGGAAACGGCGACATAGAGGTCAGCGGGCGGTCGTAGGGCATAGCGCGAATAATGGTAAAGCGCGGCCCGCAGTGGGTGCAGTTGATAAACGGATAGCGGTAGCGGCGCTCCCGCGGGTTGTTCATCTCCGCCAGGCATGCCGGGCAGGTAGCGGCATCGGGCACAATCTGCGTGCGCATGCTTCCGGCCCCGCTTTGGCGGATGGTAAAGCCCGGCGGCGGCGCGGCCCAGACAAAAGGCGCCACTGCCGCGCTGTCGATACGCGCCAGCGGCGGACAGCGCCGGGTTAACGCGGCGAGAAATGGCGCATCATCGCCGACAAGGCGCACCAGCACGCCGTCGCCGTCATTGCATACGTCGCCGCGCAGCTCCAGCTGCTGCGCCAGCTGCCAGACGAAGGGGCGGAATCCCACCCCCTGCACTTTACCGCGAATGCGGATTTGCACCCCGTTCATTGCGCGACCGGCTTACCAGGCCAGCGCGGTGCGGCGGCGTTTTTCGATATTCATCTGTTCGAGCTTGTTGCGGTCGACGCAAATCAGCGCGTGGGTCGGGCAGGCATCCATACAGGCCGGGCCTTCCTCACGGTGGTGGCAAAGGTCGCATTTGTTGGCTTCGGCTTTTTCCGCCATCACGTTCAGCCCCGCGCCGCTGTGGCGGATAACCGGGCGCACCACCACTTCCATGGCGCCGTAGGGACAGGCCACCACGCAGGTTTTGCAGCCGATGCAGCGCTCCTGCATCACGTGGACGAAGCCCCGATCGCGGCTGATCGCGCCGTTCGGACAGACGTTGGCGCACGGGGCGTCCTCGCACTGACGGCAGGCGGTGGCCGTCGACACGTTAACGCCTTTGATCACGTGAATACGCGGTAAAAAGCTTTTTGGCGTCAGCGCGGCGCAGTCCTGATTTTCCTGATGAGAGACCACGCAGGCCACTTCACAGGTGCGGCAGCCGATGCATTTGCTCGCGTCGGCGATAATGAAACGGTTCATCCATTTCTCCAGCTGTAAGAAGGTTACGCGCCGGAGTATGCATAATGCGTTCCAACTTTTATCTAACTGATATTAAAGAAGATAAATACGGGAGATACTGTCATCGTCAGTTGTGACGATGACAGCTGACGACGTCAGGCGTGCGGGCCGGGAACCATCGAGTCGCGTTCAATCAGCTCGCCGGAAAAGGTTTGCTGAAATTTAAAATCGCCGCCGTCGAGCATAAAGATCAGCCGGTTAATGCTCTCTTTGATCATCTCCGTCACCGGGACTTTGACGCTGGAGAGCGCCGGCACCATAAACGGCGCCAGCGCGATATCGTCAAAGCCCACCACCGAAACCTGCTCCGGGACCTTGACGCCGAGCTGATGCAGCTGCTTCATCGCGCCAACCGCCATATCGTCGTTGCTCGCCACCAGCGCGCTATAGCCGACGCGGCGCTGGCGCAGCGTCTCGACTCCCGCCGCGCCGGTTTCCGGCGTCCAGCGGCCTTCGACGATCAGAGAGTCATTCAGGGCAATGCCGCCGCGGGCCAGCGCGTCTTTATAGCCCGAGAGGCGCTCTACGCCGGTTGGCGAATCCAGCGAACCGGTAATAAACGCGATTTCCCGATGGCCCAGCGCGATAAGCTTTTCCACCGCCATCATCGCCGAGGCCTTTTGATCGGACCAGACGCAGTGGCTGGCGTTGCGGCGCAGGCGGCGGTTGAGCACCATGATCGGCCGCTCATGATTTTCGATAATCTCATCCATCTCATCAACGCTGAGAAAGCGCGGATAGATAATAATCGCATCGCAGCGCAGATCGAGCAGATACTGAATCGCCTCGCGCTCCTCCTCCGCGCTGTGCTTGCCATCGGCGAGGATCAGCTGCCGCCCTTTGTCTTCGGTCATCCGCGCCACGTGGTAAAGCAGTTCGCTGAAATAGACGCCGTGATAAAGGGTGTTGGTCACCACCAGCCCGAGGGTCTGGGTCTTTTTCGTCGCCAGGTTGCGCGCCAGCAGATTCGGCCGGTAGCCGCTTTCGGCCACCGCCTGGAAGACGCGATCTTTGGTCTCCTGGCTGACATAGCCGTTCCCCGACAGCACCCGCGAAACGGTGGCCTTTGACACCCCCGCGCGCTTCGCTACCTCCAGCATCGTTGCCATGTGGTTATTCCTGTTGCCAATGTTGCCCGCAGTGTACTGCACGCGCTGCGCTTTTTCAGCATTTGCGCGTCGCCCGCGCTGATGCGCACACAGCGATCAAAATCACAAAATCGAGATCTTATTTTTTTATTTCTTGTATGCATTCATGAAACTAATCATGATTTTGTGGAACCGGTTTCCTATGTATGCATGATGCCGCTCCGCTTTCCGGCGCGGCGACAAGCCAGTACCCCATTGATAAACAGGATGAAATCCGATGTCTAAAAATTATGCAGCTCTGGCGCAGCAGATTATCGCGGCAATTGGCGGCGCAGATAACGTTGCCGCCGTCACCCACTGCATGACCCGCCTGCGTTTCGTGGTCAAAGACAACGAGCGGGTCGACAGCGCCACCCTCAAAGGGCTGAAAGGCGTGCTCGGCGTCGTACGTAGCGATAACCAGTGTCAGGTGATCGTGGGCAATACCGTCTCCCAGGCGTATCGTGAAGTGGTTGCGCTGCTGCCGGGGGATCTGCGACCCGCCGAACCGCAGGGGAAACCGCCCATTACCCTGAAACGCATCGGCGCCGGGATCCTCGACGCGCTGATCGGCACCATGTCGCCGCTGATCCCGGCGATTATCGGCGGATCGATGGTTAAGCTGCTGGCAATGATCCTCGAGATGACCGGCGCGCTGCCCAAAGGCGCGCCAACGCTGACTATTCTGACGGTGATCGGCGACGGCGCGTTCTTCTTCCTGCCGCTGATGGTCGCGGCCTCCGCGGCGGTGAAGTTCAAAACCAATATGTCGCTGGCGATTGCGATTGCCGGGGTACTGGTACACCCGAGCTTTATCGAGCTGATGGCCAAAGCCGCCCAGGGCGAGCACGTGGAGTTCGCCTTTATTCCGGTGACGGCGGTGAAATACACCTATACCGTGATCCCGGCGCTGGTGATGACCTGGTGTCTCTCCTATATCGAACGCTGGGTCGACCGTATCACCCCGGCGGTGACAAAAAACTTCCTTAAACCGATGCTGATCGTGCTGATCGCCGCTCCGCTGTCGATTCTGCTGATTGGCCCGCTCGGCATCTGGATCGGTAGCGCCATTTCCGCGCTGGTCTATACGATCCACAGCTATCTCGGCTGGCTGTCGGTGGCGATCATGGGCGCCCTGTGGCCGCTGCTGGTGATGACCGGGATGCACCGGGTCTTTACCCCGACTATCATTCAGACCATCGCCGAAACCGGCAAAGAGGGCATGGTAATGCCGTCGGAAATCGGCGCTAATCTGTCGCTGGGCGGTTCGTCGCTGGCGGTGGCGTGGAAAACCAAAAACCCGGAGCTGCGCCAGACGGCGCTGGCGGCCGCGGCTTCCGCGATTCTGGCGGGGATTTCCGAACCGGCGCTGTACGGCGTGGCGGTGCGGCTGAAGCGACCGCTGATCGCCAGCCTGATCAGCGGCTTTATCTGCGGCGCGGTGGCCGGTATTGCCGGGCTCGCCAGCCACTCAATGGCGGCGCCGGGGCTGTTTACCAGCGTCCAGTTTTTCGACCCGGCCAATCCGATGACCATCGTCTGGGTCTTCGGCGTCATGGCGCTGGCGGTAGTGCTGTCGTTTGTCCTGACGCTGATGCTTGGCTTTGAAGATATTCCGCAAGAAGAAGCCGACGCCGACGCCAGACAGCGCCAGGCCGGCACCCAGGCTTCTCACGCCTGAACACCATTTTGTTAACGAGGTAACGCATGGCGACTTTTCCACAGGGATTTTTATGGGGCGGCGCACTGGCCGCCAACCAGTCCGAAGGGGCATATCTGGAGGGTGGCAAAGGGCTGACCACCGTCGATATGATTCCCCACGGCGCGCACCGCCTGGCGGTCAAGCTGGGGCAGGAGAAACGCTTCGCGCTGCGCGACGATGAGTTCTACCCGAGCCACGAGGCGATCGATTTTTATCATCGTTATAAAGAAGATATCGCTCTGATGGCAGAGATGGGCTTTAGCGTCTTCCGCACCTCTATCGCCTGGAGCCGTCTGTTTCCTGAGGGCGATGAGCTGGAACCGAACCCGGAAGGGATCGCCTTTTATCGCTCGCTGTTCGAGGAGTGCAAAACGCACCGCATTGAGCCGCTGGTGACGCTGTGCCATTTCGACGTGCCGATGCACCTGGTCACCGAGTACGGCTCCTGGCGCAATCGAAAAATGGTGGAGTTCTTCACCCGCTACGCCCGCACCTGCTTTGAAGCTTTTGATGGCTTGGTGAAATACTGGCTTACCTTCAATGAAATCAACATCATGCTGCACAGCCCGTTCTCCGGCGCCGGTCTGGTGTTTGAAGAGGGGGAAAATCAGGAGCAGGTGAAATACCAGGCCGCCCATCATGAACTGGTCGCCAGCGCCTTAGCGACCAAAATCGCCCACGAGGTGAATCCGCAAAATCAGGTCGGCTGTATGCTGGCGGGCGGCAATTTCTACCCTTACTCCTGTAAGCCGGAAGACGTGTGGATGGCGCTGGAGAAAGATCGCGAGAACCTGTTCTTTATCGATGTCCAGGCGCGCGGCGCGTATCCTGTCTGGGCGGCGCGGGTATTCCGCGAGAAAGGCGTGACCATCGCCAAAGAAGCGGGCGATGATGAAATCCTGCGCCATACCGTCGATTTCGTCTCCTTCAGCTACTACGCTTCACGCTGCGCGTCGGCGGAGATGAACGCCGGCAACACCAGCGCCGCCAATATCGTTAAATCGCTGAAGAACCCGCATATTCAGGCCAGCGAATGGGGCTGGGGCATCGACCCGCTCGGCCTGCGCATCACCATGAATATGATGTATGACCGCTACCAGAAACCGCTGTTCCTCGTGGAAAACGGTCTCGGCGCGCGGGATGAGATTGACGCTAACGGCGAGATTAATGACGACTATCGCATCAGCTATCTGCGCGAGCATATTAAGGCGATGGGTGACGCCATCGAGGATGGCATTCCGGTGATGGGCTACACCAGCTGGGGCTGTATCGATCTGGTGTCCGCCTCTACCGGCGAGATGAGCAAGCGCTACGGCTTTGTCTACGTCGACCGCGACGATGCCGGACGCGGCACGCTGGCGCGAAAACGCAAAAAGTCGTTCTGGTGGTATAAGAAGGTGATTGCCAGCAATGGGGAAGATTTGGCGTAGTGTGCCCCGCGGACTGAGGGAGCCTCAGCCTAACAAACACCTGTAACACGGAAATTTTCCCGGCTTGCGCTACGCTTAGCCGGGCTACAGGTTCATCAACGCCCGCAGACCGGTAGCCCGGGTAAGGCGTTTACGCCGCGACCCGGGAAAAAAGTACGCTTGCTCCCCTGACCGAACTTCCGGCTACAGGTTCATCAACGCCCGCGAACCGGTAGCCCGGGTAAGGCGTTTACGCCGCGACCCGGGAAACAATTACGCTTGCTCCCCTGACCGAACTTCCGGCTCGCGCTGCGCTTAGCCGGGGAACGCCGGCTCCTCTGCGGCTTCAAGTGCCGCAAAACCGCCATTCCCCTGCCAGCCATCAAGCCGCGCGTACACCACCTCGACCGCGTCCTTAATCGGCTGGGTCATCGGGTAATAAAAGCCGACGATATCCGGCTGAATACCCAAGAAAATCACCTCGCCGATATCCTCTTTTAGCTGATCGATCAGATAGTTGAGCGGCATATTGTGGGTGGTCATCATAAACATCTCGGCGATATCGTCCGGATCGACGATGCGGATCTCGCCGGGATTCAGGCCCATATCGGTGGCATCGACGATCAGCAGGCGCTCGGGGCGCAGCTCGCGAATGGCGACGATATCGTTCTCCGGCGCGCTGCCGCCGTCAATCACCACCCATTCGCCGACGGGGTTAGCCGCGCACATCTCCGCCAGCAGCGGACCTGCGCCGTCGTCGCCCATCATACTATTGCCGACACAGAGTAAAACGTCAGTCACGGAGTCTCCTCACCATCAGATAGATGGCGCTTTCCTGGTGAATATCATGCAGCATGCTGAGCAGCGTTTTGCTCCACGCCTGCTGCTCGGGGGTCTGACGGGCCTGCGCTTTATCAAAAGCGTTGGCCAGCATCGTCACATGATTGCTGTCGATAACAATCTCGCCGTACTTCGGCACGCCTTCCATTTTGCGCCGCGCGGTGCTGCCCTCTTCGAGGGTCGCAATCCACGCCAGATACGCCTGCCACGGGCAGCTCAGCGCCGCCTCAAGGCAGTCGATGACGCCGAGGTGGTGGCCAATCGCCAGGCTGTAATAGACCACCTGCTGCGCCTGGTCGGGCGTCGCATCGTTCTCATCAATAAATTTACGGCTCAGCTGACTGAACACCACCGTCTCGCTCATCGGATACGCGCTCCCTCGACCACCTGGTTCAGATGGGTGACGATCTCGGTCAGGCGCGGATCTTTTTCCGCCTCCAGCCAGCGCACCACCTGGCTATCGCCCTGCCCCAGCAGGCGCATATAGTCGTCGGCTATCTGGCGACCGTAGCGATAGCCCGCCAGCCGGCGCGCTTCGCGGTCGATGCGCACCCGCAGCGGCTGTACCATATCCGGGTGCAGAAGCTCGGTCGGCCGTTCGTCCTGTTCGCCCGGCAGACGGGCGTGGATTTTCTGTTCCAGCAGGCCCAGCGCCATCGCGAAGCCGTACAGCGTCGCGGCGGGGGTCGGCGGGCAGCCGGGAATATAGACATCCACCGGCACGATTTTATCGGTGCCGCCCCATACGCAGTAGAGGTCGTGGAAGATGCCGCCGCTGTTGCCGCAGGCACCGTAGGAGATACAAATTTTCGGGTCCGGCGCGGACTGCCACGCGCGCAGCGCGGGAGAACGCATCGCCCGGGTTACCGCCCCGGTAAACAGCAGAATATCGGCGTGACGCGGCGACGGCACCACTTTGATCCCAAAACGCTCGGCGTCGAACAGCGGCGACAGGGTAGCGAAAATCTCGATCTCGCAGCCGTTGCAGCCGCCGCAGTCCACCCGGTAGACGTAGGCGGAACGCTTAATTTTCTTCAGCAGCGATGCCTTCATGCTGGCGATGGACTCATCCACCGTCATCGGCACCGGAATGCCGTTTTCATCGCGCGGCCCTAATAAGTTGCTCATCAGCTGGCCTCTCTCATATGGCGAGTCAGTTCAATACGGTCGGACGGCACCAGGCACTTCTGGCGTTTACACTCCGGGCAGGTCTCAAAGCTTTCGCGATGCAGCTCGGCGCGGCTGTCGCCGTTGTGTTTGAGCAGCGCGATGGCGTAGTCGATCTCTTTCTGTACGGCGAACGGCCGTTCGCATACCCGACAGTGGCAGATGGCAAAACGCGACTGCTGGAGGAAATCCTCTTTTTTCCACACCGCCAGCTCGTACTCCTGAGAGAGCCTAATCGCCGCCGTCGGGCAAACCTCTTCGCAGCGTCCGCAGAAAATGCAGCGTCCGAGGTTGAACTGCCAAGCCAGCTGGTTGGTGGCCAGATCGGTCTCCACCGTCAGGGCGTTCGACGGACAGGCGTTAACGCAGGCGGCGCAGCCGATGCACTGCTGCGGGTTATGCTCCGGTTTGCCGCGGAAGTTTTTATCCACCGGCATCGGCTCCAGCGGGTATGAGTGCGTCGCGGTGCCGGTTTTGATGACTTTTTTAATAAAGGTAAACATGGCGATTCCTTATTTCAGCGGCGAGTTCTTACGCTCGATGCTGTAGCGCTCCAGCTCTTTGTACGGCACCACTTTGCTTTTCTTCTTGCGCACGTCGACTACGGTCATGCGGTCGGTGCAGGAGTAGCACGGGTCGAGGCTGCCGATAATCAGCGGCGCGTCGGAGACGGTATTGCCGCGCAGCATATAGCGCAGGGTCGGCCAGTTGGCGTAGGTCGCCGCCCGGCAGCGCCAGCGGTACAGCTTCTGGTTGTCGCCGGTCATGCTCCAGTGGATATCATCTCCGCGCGGCGCTTCCGAGAAGCCCAGCGCGAAGCGGTGCGGAATATAGGTGAACCCTTCGACCATCAGCGGGCCGCCCGGCAGGTTATCGAGGCCGAAGTCGATCATGTTCAGCGCGGTGTAGACCTCGTTGATGCGCACCTTCAGGCGCGAGATGACGTCGCAGCCCTGCTCGCTGTGCACTTCCATCGGCAGCAGGCCGTAGCCGACAAACGGGTGATCGGCGCGGGTATCGCGGGCGTGGCCGCTGGCGCGCACCATCGGGCCAACGTTGCTGAAGTCGCGGGCGATTTGCGGGTCGAGACGGCCAATACCCACGGTACGCTGCTCCATATTCGGCGTGCTGAGCAGCATATCTACCAGCTCCTGCACGTCGCGGCGCATCTGCTGCGCCAGCTGGCGGGTCTGGATCATGTCCTCTTTCAGCAGATCGCGACGAATGCCGCCAATCAGGTTCAGACCGTAGGTTTTACGCGCCCCGGTAAGAATTTCCGCCATCTTCATCGAGGTTTCGCGCACGCGGAAGAACTGCATAAACCCGGAGTCGAAGCCGGTAAAGTGGCAGGCGAGGCCGAGGTTCAGCAGGTGCGAGTGCAGGCGCTCCACCTCCAGCAGAATGGCGCGGATCATCTGCGCGCGCTCCGGCACCACGATGCCCATCGCGTTCTCCACCGAAGTGGTGTAGGCGGTGCTGTGGGCGAAACCGCAGATACCGCACACCCGGTCCGACAGGAAGGTGACTTCGTTGTAGCCCATCCGGGTTTCCGCCAGCTTTTCCATCCCGCGATGAACGTAGAACAGGCGGTAGTCGGCGTCGATAATATTCTCGCCGTCAACGAACAGGCGGAAGTGGCCCGGTTCGTCGGAGGTGACGTGCAGCGGGCCAATCGGCACCACGTTGTTTTTCTTGCTGCCCAGCTCGTTGATAAACTCGTAGGTTTCGGCGTCGGTGGTCGGCGCCGGACGCTGGCGGTAGTCCATGCTGTCTTTACGCAGCGGATAGAGTTCATCCGGCCAGTCGTCCGGCAGCACCAGCCGGCGCTCGTCCGGCAGCCCCACCGGCACCAGGCCGTACATGTCGCGCACTTCGCGCTCGCCCCATACCGCCGCCGGCACGCGCGGCGTCACCGACGGATACTCGGGTTTATTGGCGTCCACTTCCACGCGCACGGTGATCCAGCACTTCGTGCCCTGCTCCATCGACAGCACGTAGTAGACGGCGTAGTGGCCGTTCAGCTTGCGTTCATCGTTGCCGAACAGCACCGACAGCCAGCCGCCCTGCTTGTAGTACAGGAACTCGACCACTTCCGGCAGATAGTTGACCTTCACCGTGACCGTCAACTGGTCTTTGGTCTGCCAGGCTTCATCCAGCACCACGCCCGGAAAGGCCTGATGCAGCGCGGCGAGATAGTGTTGACCGATTTTTTCTTCAGACATGCTCAAACTCTCTTAAATCACGCCACCAGCAAGGAGACGAAGGCTAAAAAGGCAAAACCAAACCCGGCCCAGGTGACGCGGGAGGTGGCGCAAAAGCGCAGACGCGCCATGCTGTTTTCGAACAGCGCAATCACCAGCACGCCGAGCACCAGCTTGACGACGGCAACCACCAGCGCCAGCAGCAGACCGCCGACGCTAAAGCTGGTCATCTGTCCCCACGGGATAAATACGCCGACGAACATCTGCAGGACCACCAGCTGCTTGAGGCTGATGCCCCACTTCAGCACGCCGAAGCCGCTGCCGCTGTATTCCGAGAGCGGGCCTTCCTGCAGCTCCTGCTCCGCTTCCGCCAGGTCGAACGGCAGCTTGCCCATTTCGATAAAGGTGGCGAAGGCGCAGGCGCACAGCGCCAGAATCAGCGGAAGAGTGCGGGCGACAGGCCAGTGATAAATGGTGTCGGTGATGCTGCTGATATGGGTGGACCCCGCGACCTGCGCCGCGACCCACAGGCCGAGCAGCAAGATGGGCTCCACCAGCACGCCGAGCATCGCTTCGCGGCTGGCCCCAATAGCGGTAAACGGGCTGCCGGTATCAAGGCCGGAAATAGCAAAGAAGAAGCGGGCGATAGCGAACAGGTAGATCAGGGTAATCAGGTCGCCCAGCCCCGCCATCGGCGAATCAACGGTCACCACCGGCAGCGCGGTGGCGATGGTCAGCATCACGCCGACCATCACGTACGGCGTCAGGCGGAAGACCCAGCCGGAAGCATCCGGGCCAACGCTCTGGCGGCCCAGCAGTTTCAGAATGTCCCGGTACTCCTGCAGCACGCCCGGACCGCGGCGATTATGCAGACGCGCGCGGGCGACGCGGGTCACCCCGGACAACAGCGGCGCGACGGCGAACAGCACCAGCGCCTGCAACAATGCAATTAATACGCTCATTCTCAGGCTCCTCGGGAAATCACAATCACCACCAGTACCGCCAGCTCCACCAGCGCCACGCCGCGAAATAGCGCGGGCGCGGAAGCGTTCTGCCAGCCGGGCACCAGGCGCACCGGGTTCAGCCAGTGGCGCAGTTTCAGAATCGGCGCAAAGGCTTCTTTCACCGGCATGGCGAAACCGTGGGCGGTTACCACCATGGATTTTTCATGATCGTAGCCGCAGACCCAGGCCGCCCCGCGGGAGCGCGCCGGCAGGCGATCGCCCTTGAAGAAGATCATCAGCAGCAGCGGCAGCAGCGGGCAGGCAATCAGCAGAATGGCGATCATCGGCTGGGACACCGCGCTGGAGACCTCCGCCTGCACCGGAAACGCCCCGCTCACCAGCGGCAGCAGCCACGGCGCGGCAACCCCGCCAATCACGCAGCAGACGGCGGCCAGCACCACGCTAAAGGTCATCAGCCCCGGCGCGCAGGTGGCGTTTTCCGCCTCTTTGCTTCGCGGCGCGCCGAGGAAGGTGACGCCGTAGACTTTCGCCATACACATCACCGCCAGCGCGCCGGTAATTGCCAGGCCCACCGCCAGCAGCGGCCCGAGCAGGCGGCCAACAAACGCGTCGCCGGTGCTCAGCTTAAAGAAGGACTGATAGATAACCCACTCCCCGGCAAAGCCGTTCAGCGGCGGCAGCGCGGCCATCGCCATCAGGCCCACCAGCATCGCGAGCGAAATCAGCGGCATTTTCTTGCCGATCCCGCCGAGCTTTTCGATATCGCGATGGCCGGTGCGGAACCACACCGCCCCCGCGCCGAGGAACAGGGTGGTTTTAAACAGGCTATGGTTGATCAGGTGATACATGCCGCCAATAAAGCCCAGCACCATCAGGGTCGGGTTATGGGTCGCCACGCCGGTGACGAACGCCCCGAGGCCGAGCAGGATAATGCCGATGTTTTCCAGGGTGTGGTACGCCAGCAGGCGCTGAATATTGTGCTCCATCAGGGCGTACAGCCCGCCGACGAAGGCGGTGATCATGCCCAGCACCAGCAGCATCACGCCCCACCACAGCGGCGGTACGCTGCCGGCCAGCGAGACCGTCAGGATGCCGTAGAGACCGACCTTCATCACCACTGTGGAAAACAGCGCGGCGGCCGGCGCGCTAGCGCCGGCGTGAGCCTGCGGCGCCCAGCCGTGCAGCGGAATAACTCCGGCCAGCAGCGCAAAGCCGACCAGGCCCGGCAGCCAAAGCAGCGCGTTCTGCGGCGCCGCCATCGCCAGCTGGGTAATCTGCGCCAGCTCAAGGGTGCCGTAGGACGACCAGACCAGCCAGCAGCTCCACGCCATCAGCAGCGTACCGAGGCGACCCAGCGCAAACCACAGCTTGCCGGACTGCGCGCAGCCGGTAAGAAACGCGGCGCAAAGGGCCATAATCTCCGCCATCACCACCAGCGCGCCGAAGTTCGTCACCACCACGGCGCAGACGGCGGCGGCCAGCAGCAGATTCACCAGCAGGCCGTTGGCTTTCACCTGCGGGTGACGATGCCAGGCGATATTGAACAGCGAAATCGGCAGCGCCGACAGGCCGATCGCCAGCAGCCACAGCGCGTTGACGCCGCCCACGCGCAGGGTCAAATGCAGCATCTGCAGCATGCCGCCGCTAACGCGCTCCGGCATCAGCAGCGCCGTTCCGCCCGCCAGCACCAGCATCGCGCTGGCGACCGCGCCGCCAATCCCGGCGATCGCCCCGCTCAGCGGTTTGCGCAGGGCGAACAGAAACGCCAGCACCGCGCTGGCGGCGTACCAGGCCACCGCCTGATTCACTAAGGAAATCACACTCATTTCACGTCCCCTTGTTGCGCCTGGAACAGCGACAGATCGCCGAGATCGGTATTAAAAGTCAGCTGCCGCTTACGCTTGCTGGCCTGGGCGATATCGCGGATATCCACCAGCAGCAGCGCTTTGGTCGGGCAGGTGCGTACGCACGCCGGGCCCTGCTCATCGAAGTGGCACAGGTCGCATTTGACGGCGATGGCGCGCACGCCCGGCACCCAGTCGAGCAGCGAGCTGACGCGGGCCGGCGCCGGCGGCGCGGCGGGGGCCAGGGGGGTATTGGCGTTAGCCGGCATATCCAGCGGACGGCTGCCGGAAAACTCAATGGCGCCGAACGGACAGGCGATGCCGCACAGCTTGCAGCTTACGCACAGGCTCTCATTGAGCTGCACCGCGCCATCGACGCGATTAATGGCGTTAACCGGGCAGACGGCGGCGCAGGGCGCATCTTCACATTGGTGGCACATCTGCGGCGCGGATTCTTTTTCATTGCGCATTAAATGCAGCCGGGGCATGGCCTGCAGGCCCTGCTGGCGGTGAGTCTCAGCGCAGGCGGCTTCGCAGGTACGACAGCCGATACAGACGGTGGAGTCAGCAATTACAAAACGGTTCACCGGGTCATCCTCAGGTGAAAGTCATTTTTGACGAAAACAGGTTGCGCAGGTGTCAGCTTCGACACTTGTCGACACCTGACGATTAACGGGCCAGCGTCAGGTGGCTTAAATCCACCGGCTGGTCTTGTTCGATAGCCTCGTAGAGACGGTCGTAAACGCTGGCGATAGTCGCCAGATAGTGCTCCAGAACCTGCTCGCGATCGCGGTTGCTGATCCGGCCATCAATGGTGCCGTCTGAGCCCAGCGTGGCCTGGGCAATCAGACGTCTGTCGTCGCCGTTTTTAGTTTCCACGTAATACTCGATGGTGTGGCTGTTAAACCCTTCCGCCAGCGCAACGTAGACCTGAAAATGGCCAAACAGTACGAAGCATAGTTCTTTATCCGGCGCGCAGCTCATGGCGTGATGCAGACGCGCTTTCGACAGGGTTATCCCCTGTACCAAGGAGTTGCAGTAGGTGTGCCACTGCTCCTGATGCTGACGGTGACGATCGGCGATGTAGTCCGCCTTTTCACTTAATTCCCAAATAGTCATCCCGGATCCCCCGTTGTATGAGATGCACCGGTTAAGCACTTTTCATGCCAAAATTTAATTAATTGATTTTAAACATGTTTATAAAATTCCGGGGGGCGGAAAGACATGTCGATGACGACGTCTGCAGCGTGTCATCGACATTTTCGTGACATTACCTATGACCTGGCATCGTTATTGCATTAAAGGGCCATCGCGATACGGAGGCACCATGCACGAAATCACTCTTAGCCAGCGGGCGCTGGAAATTATCGAACAGCAGGCGCTGCAGGCCGGCGCGCGTCGGGTGACCGGCGTGTGGCTGAAGGTCGGGGCGTTTTCCTGCGTGGAGGCCAGCGCGCTGACCTTCTGCTTTGAGCTGGTGTGCCGCGGCACGCTGGCGGAGGGCTGCGAGCTGCATATCGCCGAACAACAGGCTGAATGCTGGTGTGAATCCTGCCAGCAGTACGTGCATCTCATCTCACAGCACGTGCGCCGCTGCCCGCAGTGTCAGAGCGACCGGCTGCAAATCGTGGCAGATGACGGCTTACAGATTCAGCGACTAGAAGTGGAGTAATAAGATTATGTGTACAACCTGCGGCTGCGGTGAAGGCAACCTTTATATAGAAGGCGACGAGCATAACCCGCATTCGGCGTTTCGCAGCGCCCCCTTCGCGCCCGCCCCGCGCCAGATGATGAACATTACCGGCGTGAAAACCGATAACTTTTCCCCCACCCGCTCGGAGGCTGGCGACCTGCACTACGGTCACGGCGAGGCGGGTACCCATGCGCCCGGCCAGAGCCAGCGGCGGATGCTGGAAGTGGAAATCGACGTGCTGGATAAAAACAACCGTCTGGCCGCCCGCAACCGCGCGCGCTTCGCCGCTAAAAACCAGCTGGTGCTGAATCTGGTCTCCAGCCCCGGCTCCGGCAAAACTACCCTGCTGACGGAAACCCTGCTGCGGCTGAAAGAGAAAACCGCCTGCGCGGTGATTGAAGGCGATCAGCAAACGGTGAACGACGCCGCGCGCATCCGCGCCACCGGCACCCCGGCGATTCAGGTCAACACCGGCAAAGGCTGCCATCTCGACGCGCAGATGATCGCCGACGCCGCGCCGCGCCTGCCGCTGGATGACCACGGCATTCTGTTTATCGAAAACGTCGGTAACCTGGTGTGTCCGGCGAGCTTTGACCTCGGCGAACGTCATAAAGTGGCGGTGCTGTCGGTAACCGAAGGCGAAGACAAGCCGCTGAAGTATCCGCATATGTTCGCCGCCGCCAGCCTGATGCTGCTTAACAAGGTCGACCTGCTGCCGTATCTCAACTTTGACGTAGAAAAGTGTCTGGCCTGCGCCCGCGAGGTGAACCCGGATATTGACATTATTCTGCTTTCCGCCACCAGCGGCGAAGGCATGGACCAGTGGCTTAGCTGGCTGGAGACGCAACAATGTGCATAGGCATTCCCGGACAAATCTGCGCCATTGACGGCAATCTGGCGAAGGTCGAAGTGTGCGGCATTCAGCGCGAAGTCGACCTGACCCTGGTGGGCGCGGTTGACGATCGCGGCCAGCCGCGTCTCGGCCAGTGGGTGCTGGTCCACGTGGGTTTCGCCATGAGCGTGATTAACGAAGCCGAAGCCCGCGACACCCTCGAGGCGCTGCAAAATATGTTTGAAGTCGAGCCGGACGTCGGCGCGCTGCTGTACGGCGAGGAGCGGTAAATGCGCTATGTCGATGAATACCGCGCTCCGGAACAGGTGATGCAGCTGGTGGAACACCTCCGGCAGCGCGCGCGCCTGCTGCCGCATACCGCCGAACGTCCGCTGCGCATTATGGAAGTGTGCGGCGGTCATACCCACGCCATTTTTAAATTTGGTCTCGATCAGCTGCTGCCGGAAAATATCGAGTTTATTCACGGCCCCGGCTGCCCGGTGTGCGTGCTGCCGATGGGGCGCATCGACGCCTGTATCGATATCGCCAGCCGTCCGGGGGTGATTTTCTGCACCTTTGGCGACGCCATGCGCGTGCCGGGAAAAAACGGTTCACTGCTGCAGGCTAAATCGCGCGGCGCCGACGTCCGCATCGTCTATTCGCCGATGGACGCCCTGAAGCTGGCGCAGCAGCACCCCGAGCGTGAAGTGGTGTTCTTCGGCCTTGGTTTTGAAACGACGATGCCCGCCACCGCCCTGACCCTGCGCCAGGCCCGCGAGCGCGGCGTCGCCAACTTCTATTTTTTCTGCCAGCACATCACCCTGCTGCCGACCCTGCGCAGCCTGCTCGACCAGCCGGATAACGGTATCGACGCGTTTCTCGCCCCCGGTCACGTCAGCATGGTGATTGGCACCGACGCCTACGGCTTTATCGCCAGCGACTATCATCGTCCTTTAGTGGTGGCAGGATTCGAACCGCTTGATCTACTGCAAGGCGCGGTGATGCTGGTTGAGCAGACAATAGCGCGGCACAGCGACGTGGAGAACCAGTATCGCCGGGTGGTGCCCGATGCGGGCAACCCGCTGGCGCAGTCGGCCATCGCCGAGGTGTTTTGCCTTAGCGGCGATAGCGAGTGGCGCGGTCTGGGGGTGATTAACGACTCCGGCGTGCATCTGACGGCCGCATATCAGCGTTTCGACGCCGAAGCGCATTTCCGCCCGGCGCCGCAGCGGGTCAGCGACGACCCGCGCGCCCGCTGCGGCGAGGTGCTGACCGGCCGCTGCAAACCGCACCAGTGCCCGCTATTCGGCAATACCTGCAACCCGCAGAGCGCGTTCGGCGCGCTGATGGTCTCATCGGAGGGCGCCTGCGCCGCCTGGTATCAATATCGCAGTCAGGAAATCGAAGCATGAAAAGCGTTCAGTTAGCCCACGGTAGCGGCGGTCAGGCGATGCAGCAGCTGATCGGCGATCTGTTTATGCAGGCTTTCGCCAACCCCTGGCTGGCGGAGCAGGAAGATCAGGCGCGTCTCGATCTCGCCCAGCTTAGCGCGCAGGGCGACAGGCTCGCCTTCTCCACCGACAGCTACGTCATCGATCCGCTGTTTTTCCCAGGCGGCAACATCGGCAAGCTAGCGGTCTGCGGCACGGCCAACGATGTGGCGGTGAGCGGCGCGCTGCCGCGCTATCTCTCGTGCGGGTTTATTCTCGAAGAGGGGCTGGAGATGGCCACCCTCGAAGCGGTGGTGAACAGCATGGCGCAGACCGCGCGGGAGGCCGGCATCGCCATTGTTACCGGCGATACCAAAGTGGTGCCGCGCGGGGCGGCGGATAAGCTGTTTATCAATACCGCCGGGATCGGCGTCATCCCTACCGGTATTCGCTGGGGGGCGCAGCAGATTAGCGCGGGAGACGTGCTGCTGGTCAGCGGTACGCTTGGCGATCACGGGGCAACGATCCTCAACCTGCGCGAACAGATGGGGCTTGACGGCGCGCTGTCCAGCGACTGCGCGGTGCTGACGCCCTTGATTCAGACGCTGCGCGACGTTGCTGGCGTGAAAGCCCTGCGCGATGCCACCCGCGGCGGCGTTAACGCGGTGGCCCATGAATTCGCCACCGCCAGCGGCTGCGGGATTGAACTGCACGAGAATAAGCTGCCGGTGAACGATACCGTGCGCGGCGTGTGCGAGCTGCTGGGGCTGGACGCGCTTAATTTCGCCAACGAGGGCAAGCTGCTGATCGCCGTTGCCCGCGAGGCGGCGGAAAGCGTACTTGCGCATTTACGGTCTCATCCATTAGGCCGCGATGCGGCGATAATCGGCGAGGTTGTGCCGCGCGCGGGCGTGCGCTCTGTTGGTCTGTACGGCGTGAAGCGCACGCTGGATCTTCCTCACGCCGAGCCGCTGCCGAGAATTTGTTAACGGTGCGGGCCCCCGGATTGCGGCTAACGCCTTATCCGGGCTACAACACTGCACGCACCTGTAGCCCGGCTAAGCGCAGCGCGAGCCGGGAAAAGCCAGCATGATTATCCAGCCCAAACCAGCGGGCACCCACGGATGGGTTAATGGCGGTCACAACCGCTTTATTAACAGACTATTATTTGTGTCATCACTTTCTTCTGCGCCGCTTTGCGGCGCTTTTGGACTTAAGCAATGTCGTATACACCGATGGGCGATCTTGGGCAGCAGGGTCTGTTTGATATCACCCGCATTTTATTACAGCAGCCGGATCTGGCCGCGCTGAGCGAGACGCTGACCGGCCTGGTGCAGCAGTCCGCGCTCGCCGACCGGGCGGCGATTATTCTGTGGCATTCCGGCAACCATCGCGCGGTCCGGCACGCCTGCGACGACGCGGGGCAGCCGGTGAGCTACGAGGATGAAACCGTCCTCGCCAACGGCCCGGTTCGACGCCTGCTCTCGCGCCCGGATGCGCTGCATTGCGATAGCGCCACCTTTGCCGAAACCTGGCCGCAGCTCGCCGTAAGCGGACTCTACCCCAGCTTTGGCTATTACTGCCTGCTGCCGCTGGCGGCGGAAGGGCGTATTTTCGGCGGCTGCGAATTTATTCGCGACGACAACCGGCCGTGGACCGAAAAAGAGTACCAGCGGCTGCACACCTTTACGCAAATCGTTGCCGTGGTGACCGAACAGATCCAAAGCCGGGTCAGCAACAACGTTGATTACGACCTGCTGTGCCGGGAACGCGATAACTTCCGCATCCTGGTGGCGATCACCAACGCGGTGCTCTCGCGGCTGGATATCGATGAACTGGTCGGCGAAGTGGCCAAAGAGATCCACCGCTACTTCCGCATCGACGCCATCAGCGTGGTACTGCGCAGCAACCGCAAAGGCAAGCTCAATATCTACTCTACCCACTACCTCGACGCCAGCCACCCGGTGCACGACCAGAGCGAAGTGGACGAAGCCGGTACCCTGACCGAACGGGTATTCAAAAGCAAAGAGATGCTGCTGCTCAACCTGCATGAGCACGACCCGCTGGCGCCGTACGAAAAAATGCTTTTCGAGATGTGGGATAACAAAATTCAGACCCTGTGCCTGCTGCCGTTGATGTCCGGCAATACCCTGCTTGGGGTGCTGAAGCTGGCGCAGTGCGATGAGAAAGTCTTCACCACCACCAACCTCAAGCTGCTGCGGCAAATCGCCGAGCGCGTCTCGATCGCCATCGACAACGCCCTCGCCTACCGCGAGATTCAGCGGCTGAAAGAGCGTCTGGTCGATGAGAACCTCGCCCTGACCGAACAGCTTAACAACGTCGAGAGCGAGTTTGGCGAAATCATCGGCCGCAGCGAGGCCATGAACAGCGTGCTCAAGCAGGTGGAGATGGTGGCGCAGAGCGACAGCACGGTGCTGATCCTCGGCGAAACCGGCACCGGTAAGGAGCTGATTGCCCGCGCTATTCATAATCTGAGCGGCCGCAATAGCCGCCGGATGGTCAAAATGAACTGCGCGGCGATGCCCGCCGGGCTGCTGGAAAGCGACCTGTTTGGCCACGAGCGCGGCGCCTTCACCGGCGCCAGCGCCCAGCGTATCGGCCGTTTCGAACTGGCGGACAAAAGCTCGCTGTTTCTCGATGAAGTGGGCGACATGCCGATTGAACTACAGCCGAAACTGCTGCGCGTGTTGCAGGAGCAGGAGTTCGAGCGTCTCGGCAGCAATAAGCTGATTCACACCGACGTGCGCCTGATCGCCGCCACCAACCGCGATCTTAAGCAGATGGTCGCCGATCGCGAATTTCGCAGCGATCTCTACTATCGGCTGAACGTCTTCCCGATCCACCTGCCTCCCCTGCGCGAGCGGCCGGAGGATATTCCCCTGTTGGTGAAGGCCTTCACTTTTAAAATTGCCCGCCGTCTCGGGCGCAACATTGACAGCATTCCGGCGGAAACGCTGCGCCTGCTCAGCCGCATGGAGTGGCCGGGTAACGTGCGCGAACTGGAGAACGTCATTGAGCGCGCGGTGCTGCTGACCCGCGGCAGCGTGCTGCAGCTCTCCTTACCGGAAATGAGTATCGAGACGGAGCCGCTGGCGGCGGAAGTGCTGCCGGAGGAAGGGGAAGACGAATACCAGCTGATTGTCCGGGTGCTGAAAGAGAGCAACGGCGTGGTCGCCGGACCGAAGGGCGCGGCCCAGCGTCTGGGATTAAAGCGCACGACGCTGCTTTCGCGCATGAAACGGTTGGGTATTAATAAAGACCAGCTGCAGTAGGCACATCTTCAGAACGCTGTTTCATTTTTATTTTAATGAAACAGCGTTCTGTGAGACAACTCGCTTTACCCGTTCCTGATGAATGATAAATAAGCCTTTTCCTTAATGGAGATGCTTATGACGCGTTTACCTCTGGCCGCCGCCATCGCTTTGCTTTTGGCTTCTCAGGCTGCATTTTCCTCTCTTCCCACCTTTTCCGTCTGGCCCGGCGGTGAAGCGCCCGGCGCCAAAAACAGCCCGGCGAGCGAATCGCTGGTGGAGCGCAGCAAAGACCCCTCGCTTCCCGATCGCGCGGTCACCGGCGTTCGCGCTCCGACAATTACCGTTTACGCGCCGGAGAAGCCCAACGGTATCGCGCTGCTGGTGACGCCGGGCGGCTCTTACCAGCGAGTGGTATTGGATAAAGAGGGCAGCGATCTCGCCCCGGTATTTAACGCCCGGGGCTATACCCTGTTTGTGATGACCTATCGGATGCCGGCGGACGGTCACGCGGAAGGCAGCGAGGCGCCGTTGGCCGATGCGCAGCGCGCGCTGCGTACCCTGCGGGCGCGGGCCGCCGAGTGGCATATCGACCCGCAAAAAATCGGCATTATGGGCTTTTCCGCCGGGGGACACGTAGCGGCAAGCCTGGAGACTCGCTATAGCGAACCGGCTTACGCCGCCGTGGACGCGGTTGACCAACAGAGCGCGCGGCCGGACTTCGCGGTGCTCGGCTATCCGGTTATTTCCATGGATCCGGCGATTGCCCATCCCGGATCGCGCAAGGCATTGATTGGCGAAACGCCGACGGCAGAGCGGCAGCACCGCTATTCACCGGAGCAGAACGTCACGCCGCAAACGCCGCCGACCTTTATTTTCCACGCGGTGGACGATCCTTCCGTGCCGGTGGATAACGCGCTGGTGATGTTTAACGCCCTGCGCGCGCAGCAGGTGCCGACCGAGCTGCATCTGTTCGCCGAGGGGAAACACGGATTTGGCATTCGCGGGACCCGAGACCTGCCCGCCGCCGAGTGGCCGCAGCTGGCGATGAACTGGATAGCCTCGCTGGCGGAAATGAAAAAATAGCGCCGGTAATCCCCGGCTCGCGGCTGACGCCTTAGCCGGGCTACCTGTCCACAGACGGCGGGGACCTCGAAGCCCCGGTAGGTACGGTTTCCCGGAGGCGATGCTGCGCATCTGGCCGGCTACAAGTTCGTGCGGTTTGGTAGCCCGGACAGGCGCGTCAAGCGCCGCCTCCGGGGGATTTTGCCGAGCTATTTATCAGAACTGAAGCCGTTGCTGGTCGCCAGTTCGGCAAACCACAGCGCGTTGCGCTTTATCTGCCGCTCTCCGGTTTGCAGGTCGAGCCGCCAGAAACCGTAGCGGCGCTTGAACGAGTTAATCCACGACCAGTTATCGATAAAGGTCCACTGATGCACGCCAAAGCAGTTCGCGCCGTCGGCTATCGCGCGATGCAGCTGCACCAGATGCTCTTCCATCAGGCCGATACGGAACGAATCGTCAATCACCCCGTCTGCGCCGGGTTCGCCTTCCGACTCAATATCCATCGCAATACCGATTTCCGCGAGGAACCACTTTATATTGCCGTAGTTATCGCGAATATTGGCGGCAATGTCATAAATCGCCTGCGGCAGAATCTCATTATTATCGCGATAAGGATTAAAGCGCCCTTGCGGATTCACGTAGTTTTCGAAATAGAACTCCGGGGTGAAATAGTCCAGCGTATAGTCGCTTTCGCGCGCCTTCACCCGGCGCGGAACGTAATAGTTAACGCCGAGAAAATCGACGCGCGATCCGGTAATCAGCTCCACGTCGGCTTTTGTCACCTCCGGCAGGCAGTGGTGCGCGGCCAGAATTTCGCACAGCGCTTTCGGGAACTGATGCTTCACCAGCGGATCGAGGAAGCTGCGGTTGAAGAACAGATCCGCATACCACGCCGCTTTTTGGTCTTCCGCGCTGTCGTTGCGGGTATAGGACGGCGTCAGATTCAGCACCACGCCAATCTCGCTTTCCAGCGCCAGCGCGCGAAACTCGCGCACCGCTTTGGCGTGGGCCAGCATAATGTTAAACGCCACCTGCGCCGCCAGCCTACCGTCTTTCTTGCAGGGATAGTGGAAGTCGTACAGGTAGCCGCCCTCAACCGGCACAATCGGCTCGTTGAAGGTAATCCAGTATTTCACCTTGTGACCGAATAGCTCAAAAGCGGTACGGGCAAAACGCGCGAAGAGATCGGTCACGTGCGCCGACTCAAAGCCGCCGTACTGCTTTTGCAGCGCTTCCGGCATGTCAAAATGATAGAGGTTGATCATCGGCTCGATGCCGTTTTCAATCATCTCATCAAGGTAGGCATGATAGAAACGCACCGCGTCCGCATTGGGCGCGCCGGTTTCGAAGTCGTCAATCAGCCGCGACCACTGAATCGACGTGCGGAAGGAGTTGAACCCGGTCCGCTTCATCAACGCCACGTCCTGGGGATACTGATGATAGGTGTCGCAAACGGTTTGCGGCCCAATCTGCTGATAAAAACGTTCCGGCTGTTCGGCAAACCAGCTATCCCAAATAGAACGGTGCGGCTTGTTGCTTATCCCTTCCGTTTGCGGACCGGATGCCGCCGCGCCCCATAAAAAGCCTTCCGGAAACTGATACCGGGTCATAACGCCTCCTGTAAGTTAAAAAAGGCCGCACCCAACGGGCGCAGCCAATAAGCACTACTCTGCAACCACTTCAATCGATTTGATAAACATGTAGCCCCAGTCGCCGGCGAATTTACCGAAGTCGATGCGGTTATCGCCGGCCTTCAGCTCAACCGGCACCAGCAGCTGCTGGCCCTGCTCATCGGTCTGCGGGAATTCAACCGCGATTGGCGCGCCGTCGTTGACGATAAACGAGTTTTTCTTGCCGCCCCATTTGCCGCTGAACGTCACCCGCAGCTGATACTTGCCGGCCCACGGCGCGGAAACCTGCCAGCTGACCTTATCCCCGTCGTTGGCGAACGGCCCGAGGAAGCCGTCGTCGCCAATCGCCAGCGCGTCTTTTTCGCTTTTCGCCGCCGCAATCTTGCCATCGGTCACGTTCAATACCCCGCCGCCAAAACGGCAGTAGTCGGCGGGGACTTTACCGACGGCTTCCGTCACCGTGACCTTAACGGTTTTGCTGCTTTTGAGCAGGCCGTCATCGGCGCTAAAAGTCAGCGCGTATTCACCGGGGGCGCTGAACCAGGCGCGGGTTTCGGCTTTATCCGTCGCGCAGAAGTGGGCCTGCGCGCTGCCGCCGTTGCTCCAGCTCACCGTCACGTTTCGGTCCGGGAGGGCGTCATCGCGCCAGCTCGCGCTGAGCTGCACGCCCTGGTCCTGGCTGGTGGTGAGCGTCTCCGCCAGCGCCACTACCGGCGCCTGATTCGCCTGAGTATGCTTCACGCTAATCACGTTCGAAGGCGATGAACTGCCGCTCTCGTTTTTAGCGATGACGCGGTAATAGTACGTATTCCCCAGCCGCAGACTGCGATAGTCATCGCGGAACAGATCCATCGTCTGCGGGTTCCACTCGTTAACGCCGTCGGAAATGTCGCGCCCCACGACCTTCCACGGCCCGGATGGCGAATCAGCGCGCTCAACATCATAGGCGCGCCCTACCGCCGCCCCCAGCCAGTTGATCGCAAACGGTGAATCCGTCGGCCGCAGCGTCGGCGCGTCAGGTTTCGGCAGCGGCGGCGCTTTCTCCTGCCCGTTCATCTGCGCGGCGGCGGTGCGCACCAGGTCGACCACCTCCATCTCCTGGTTGGCCTTACCTTCGACCGGGAAGCCCGGCAGATGGTAGCTGTAGTGGCCGGTGGACTCTTTGTGCCAGTAGAAGCCGCCGTCGTGACGATGACCGCGGAATCCCCAGATTAAACCGCCCGCCGCCTGCGCGCCGTTGACTTCGCTATGGACGATCGACTGCATAATGGCGTTAAGCTGCTGCGCGTCCAGCAGGCCAAATTCGCCCACCATGTAGACTTTCTTACCCGCTGCCGCCGTCAGGTCTTTTTTCACCTGTTCGGGATGGTTGTTATCGGCATTGGTGTAGTAATGGTTGCTGACGATATCGACATGGGGATCGTTAAGCGCAAACGCATTAATTTTCTTATAGGTACCATCCACCACCAGCTGGTGCGGCGCCCACTTTTTGATCCATACGGCGGTCTGCTGAAGGAACGCCGCGTTGGTGTCTTCCAGCTCGTTGCCGGTCTCCCAGGCCATAATCGCTTTTTCGTCATAGTAAGGGCGCCCGGTCACGCTGTTGGTACGGGTGATAACCTGACGAATCACGTCCAGATAGGCCTTGAAGGTTTTACTGTCGGTACGGTAAAAATCCTCCGGCTTTTCGTGGTAGAACGCCGCCAGCTGCTCGCGACCGCCCCACCACCACCAGTGATCGATAAACGGCAGAATCAGGCGCAGCCCCTGTTTGTCCGCCTCGGCGATCATGTTGTCGTACACCCGCATCGCCTTTTCGTTCAGGCGCGGCATGCCGTCGGCGGTTTCCGGGGCCAGAATATGGGTTTCGCGACCGCAGGCCTCGTCAAACGTCTGCTGCACCGAGAGTACGTATACCCGCTGCGCCCTGGCGCCGGTTTGCACGAGCGCTTTAATCCAGTTTTCCTGTTCCTCCGCCGTCGGCCAGCGGAAGTATTGCCCCCAGCCGCGCGAGTCGGCCTTGCAGGTACCGCGCGCATCGTCCTCGATACGGTGCAGTTCCGGCGCATGAATGCCCGCAAAGCGGAACACCTTGTCGCCATCTTTTAACGTCGCGCCGTCGCGGGTAATAAAGTGTTCAAAGTGCGACTGCTCCGCGGCCATCGCGCCTGCGCTTCCCAGCGCCGAAAGCAGCGCGACGAGCATCAGTTTTTTCACCGGCTTAATCATCGTTATCTCTCCTTAGAACCAGACTTCGGCCTGCACGCCGAAGTTCAGCGTATCGGTGTCGCCGCTGCGCGAGTAGCTACCGGCGGAAAGGGTATTGGTGCTCCAGTCGTAGTTGCCGTCCAGCGCGTCGGACACCCTTTTATCCCACTTCGCGTAAGTCACGAAGAAGCGCAGCTGCGGGCGAGTCCAGAAGCCGGAATCAAAGGTCAGGGTCGGCGCGATGGTCACTTTAGTCAGGCCGCCTTTGCCTTTGCCGTCCACGCCTTTGTAGTTTTTATCGTCGAGATATTCGTAGCCCAGCTCGTACTGCATGGCGAAGTTTTTGGTGATCTGCTGGTACGGGCGAATCCCCGCCACCCAGCTGGTGCGCCCCCAGCCTTCGGCGTCTTCCGTCCACCAGCGGTAGTTTTTGTCTTTCTGATAGTAGGCGAACGTGGAGATTTCCCAGTCGCCGAGCGAGGCCATGTTATCCAGCACCACGCGCCAGGACTGGGTATCGTCGAGGTTTGCCCAGCCCCAGCCGTTTTTACCCAGCGAGTCTCCCGCCGCCAGGCCGCGCCCGTACTGGAAGACCACGCGAGAGTAGCCGCCGGTCAGGCCGTAAAAGCCGTCAAAGTTGTAAACGCCGGTCACGCCGTAGCCCTTCTCCGCCGAGGTCGGGTGCTTCTCGTTGCGGTTCATGTGGTGGCCAATCAGTTCAAGATCGAAGCCGGTGCCGCCGATCTTTTTCAGCCACAGGTTGAGCGAGTAGTCATCCGGATAGCCCTGATCGCCTTTGTCGACCGGGTAGGCTTTGGTTTCATCCGTCGGCGAGAAGGCGTAAACCCCGGCATCGAAGCGCGCGAAGCCGAGATCCATGTTGTCGAAGCCGCCGCCGGTACCGTTGTACTGAATGTACTCCCAGTCGAACTGGTGGCTGGAGGTGTTGGAGCTGCTGTAGCGCTTACCGGCCCAGAAGGTCATTTCCGGGGCGAAGTCGAGATTTGACAGTTCGGCAAAACCTTCACGGAACTGCACATCATGCCCGTCGTCATCCTGACAGTTCCAGTCTGAGGTGCATTTCGACTGATGGGTAATGTTGGCCTGGACTTTAGCCACCACGCCGCTGTCCGAGGTTAACGTCACCGTCGGGATCAGTTCGATCTTGGTGTCCTCTTCGTTGCCCAGACGCCACTTGCCGTCCGGCATCAGGCCAACGGAGTCGGCGCGGTTACCGTCGGCGTTGGCGAGGATCCCCGAACGGATATAGCCGTGGAGCATAAAATCGTACTTCGGATCGGCGATGGCGCAGTCGCTCATCACCGCGAGGGCGAGTAAAGACAGAGGTATTGAATGATTTAGCCTGATCATTTTTTATCCTTGGTTATTTTTTTATTAACACTGCCTGAGAACGGGAGGAAATTTACGGATCAAAATTGGAAATGTACATCCGTTAATGGAAAGCGCTTTCCGTAATTGCCGGATGAGTTCACAAATTTAACGATAGCGGGCAAATATTCGTGATTTAGATCACATCTTTGAGCGGAAATAAAAAAGCCCGCGCGCGGCGGGCTGTGGCAGGCAGGCGAAAAGCTTAGCGTTCGGCGTCGGCGAGCTGCCGTTCATAGACCTTGAAGAACGGACGATAGAGCATCCAGGCATTAAAAATGGCGAACAGGCACATGCAGAGGTTTTTCCAGCTGCCGTTGGCTGACCACGCCGCGCCAAGCGGCGCCGGCATCGACCACGGCAGCATCGCCACCGCCCGATCGAGAACCCCAAGATGAGTTAAATACCAGGCGATACAGGCGTTTATCAGCGGTACAAAAAGAAACGGCAGCAGGAAAACCGGGTTCATGATAATCGGAAAGCCGAACAATATCGGCTCATTGATGTTAAACAGCGAGGGCAGCAGGCCAATTTTCCCCACGCTTTTCAGCTGCCGCGAACGGCTGCGCATCGCCATAAACACCAGCGGCAGCGTCGAGCCGATACCGCCGATCAGCAGGTAGAAATCCCAGAATCCCTGCAGGTAGATATGCGGCAGCGTAGCGGAACCGGCGGCCAGCGCCTGCTGGTTTTCAAACAGATAGGTCATCCAGAACGGGTTCATAATCCCGGTGATAATCAGCGCGCCGTGAATGCCGACAAACCAAAGCAGGTTGCAGATAAATAAAGAAATTAATACCGCAGTTAGGGTATCGGACGCCACCACCAGCGGCCGCACCGCTTCGCTAATCAGCTCCGGTAAAATGCGCCCGGTGCTCTGCAGCAGCAGCGCGTTGATGACGCTAATAGAGAGCATCACCACCAGCAGCGGGATCAGCAGCTGAAAGCCGTTGCGGGTCATCACCGGCACCTCTTCCGGCAGGCGGATGCACCAGCCTTTCTTATAGAAAAAGCGCACGATTTCAATAGAGTAAGTGCTTGAAATCAGCGCGGTAAAAATCCCCATTCCGCCGAGGAAAATATTGGTCGCGCCGTTGTCGCGAAAGCCGATAAACAGCAAAAACGCCAGGCAGCCGGTCAGCCCGCAGAGCCGCTCCGGCAGCCGGTACTGCTTGGCAAGGCTGGCGCTGGCGCCGAAGGCCACAATCAGCGCCACCAGCCCGATAGTCAATTCAAAGGTTGGCAGCAGAATGGGCCGCAGCTGGAAATAGAACTGGCCGAAAGCCGATGCGCCGTTAATGGAAACGGGCGGAAACAAAATCGGCACCAGCAAACTTCCCACAATCACAAACGGCATCGCCAGCGCAAAGCTGTCGCGCATCGCCGTAATGTGGTTATTGCGCGTCAGAACGTTGGCCAGCGGCGCCAGCCGCTGCTCGATGATATCGACGGCAACATTCATCAACTGAATGTTCATAATCCTGCCTTTAAGAATAGAGGTGTCGCCAGGATGATCGCGCACTCCCGGGTAAAGTAAAAGCCCGCCATAGGTGATCGTGGTCACAATAAATAAATCCACAAACGGAAAGCGCTTTCCGTTTTATATCCGTTATGACTATAGTCGGCGCATCCATCTCATCAGGAGCGATATATGAAAAAGATAATGTTGTGCTGTTCCGCGGGCATGTCCACCAGCCTGCTGGTGAAAAAAATGATCGCCGAAGCCGAGCAGCGCGGTCTGCCGGTGGAGATCAACGCCTTTGGCGTCGCGGAATTCGATCAACAGGTCGGCCATTACCAGGTGGTCCTGCTGGGGCCGCAGGTGAAATACATGCAGAAAGATCTGCAAAAGCAGGCTGATAAATACGGTATCCGCGTGGAACCCATCAACATGATGGATTACGGCATGCAGAAAGGCGGCGCCGTACTGGATTTCGCGCTTTCCCTTATCGATAACAAAAACTAAGGAAAGATCATGAGCTCTCTGTACGCGAAGCTGATCGCCGTGATTGAACAGAAGATCACGCCTATGGCGGGGGCGATCGGCCAACAAAAATACGTCACCTCCATCCGCGACGGTTTTATTACCGCCCTGCCCTTTATGATCGTCGGCTCGTTTTTGCTGGTCTTTATCTTCCCGCCGTTTTCCCCGGATACGACGTGGGGCTTTGCCCGCGCCTGGCTGCAATTTTCGCTCGATCATCGCGATGCGCTGATGCTGCCGTTCCACTTCAGCATGGGGGTGATGACCCTGTTTATCGCCGTCGGGATCGCCGCCAGCCTCGCCAAACACCATCATCTGGACTCGCTGACCGCCGGGATGCTGTCGCTGATGTCGTTTCTGCTGGTAGCCGCGCCGCTGAAAGATGGCCAGATCTCTACTGCCTACTTCTCCGGTCAGGGGATCTTTACCGCCATTCTGGTGGCCATCTATTCCACCGAGCTGTACGCCTTCCTCAAACGGCATAACATCACCATTCGCCTGCCGCCGGAAGTGCCTGCCGGGGTGGCGCGCTCGTTTGAAATCCTGATCCCGGTGCTGGCGATCATTCTGACGCTGCATCCGCTGAACCTGTTTATCGAAGCCCAGCTGGGGATGATCATTCCGGAAGCGATCATGTCGCTGGTGAAGCCGCTGGTCGCGGCTTCCGATACGCTGCCGGCGATCCTGCTGTCGGTGCTGGTCTGTCAGGTGCTGTGGTTCGCCGGGATCCACGGCGCGCTGATCGTCACCGGGATCATGAACCCGTTCTGGATGGCCAACCTGTCGGTCAATCAGGCGGCCATGGCCGCTGGCACCGCTATCCCGCACATCTATGTCCAGGGCTTCTGGGATCACTATCTGCTGATCGGCGGCGTCGGCTCCACCCTGCCGCTGGCTTTGATGCTGCTGCGCAGTAAGGCGGTGCATCTGCGGACGATTGGCCGGATGGGCGTGGTGCCGGGCGTATTTAACATCAACGAACCGATTCTGTTCGGCGCGCCGATCATTATGAATCCGCTGTTCTTCCTGCCGTTCGTGCTGGTGCCGATGATCAACGCAACCCTGGCCTACTTTGCGCTGAAGCTGGACCTGGTGAGCCGCGTGGTGTCGATGACGCCGTGGACGACGCCGGCCCCTATCGGCGCCTCGTGGGCGGCGAACTGGAGCTTTAGCCCGGTGATCATGTGCCTGATTTGCATGGCGACGGCGATGGTGATGTATCTGCCGTTCCTCAAAGCCTACGAAAAACAGCTGCTGGAGCAGGAGCACGCTAACGCGGCGGCCCAGGCCGAAAGCGCGCCGCAGTCCGCATAATTCATACTATTCAGAGGTTTGTCATGGAATTAGAAGAACAGGTAATGGGTATCATCATCAACGCCGGGCAGTCGCGTAGTCTCTGTTACGAAGCGCTGAGCTGCGCTAAAGCGGGTGATTTCGCCGCCGCCGACGAAAAAATGAAAGAAGCGGCGCATTTTGCCCGCGAGGCGCATTTGGTACAGACCCAGCTGATTGAGGCCGACGAAGGCGAGGGTAAAACCAAAATGACTCTGGTGATGGTTCACGCTCAGGATCATCTGATGACCTCGATTCTGGCGAAAGAGCTGATCGGCGAACTGATCGCCATTTACCGCTCGCGACCGCTGCACGCGTAGGGTTCCCCCTCTCCGGGGGAGAGGAGATGACGTAGCCCGGGTAAGGCGTTTACGCCGCAACCCGGGAAAACGGTAAATGCTCATGTCACCTGGCTGACTGACTTCCCGGCTCGCGCTGCGCTTAGCCGGGCTACCTGAACTACACGCGTAGCGGCCCGGGAAACCGTCGACCACAATTAAGGACAACCATGCTACATCTGGGTTTAGACATTGGCGGCACCAAAATGGAAGCCGTCCTGCTCAACGCGGCGGGCGAATGCGTCTATCGCCAGCGCCGTCCGACGCATAAAGAGAGCTACCAGGCGTTTATGCAGCAGCTGCTCGGACTGATTGCGACCGTCCGCGACTGGAGCGAACGGCCGTTTACTCTCGGCATCGGCCTGCCGGGGGCTATCGACCCGCAAAGCGGCCTGATTAAAAACTGTAACTGTCTGGTGCTCAACGGCCACGACCTGCGTCATGACCTGATGCGGGAACTTGGTCAACCGGTATGGATGGCGAACGATGCCGACTGCTTCACCCTCTCTGAGGCGGTGGACGGCGCGGGCGCGGGGGCAACGACCGTATTCGGCGTTATCATCGGTACCGGCTGCGGCGGCGGCATCGCGGTGAACCAACGGCTGCTCGGCGGGCCTAACGCCATCGCTGGCGAATGGGGACACAATCCCCTGCCGGGCTATTGCCCCGAGCGCGACGGCCCGGCGCAGCCCTGCTACTGCGGCAAAGAGAACTGCATCGAAAGCTTTATCTCCGGTACCGGCTTTGCCCGCCGCTACGGCGAGCAGGCGCCAGCGGAAGCGATTATCGCCGCCGCGCAAAACGGCGAACCGCAGGCGCTGGCCCACTGGCGGCATTTTATTGACGCTTTCGGCCGTAGCCTGGCGTCGGTAATCAATATCCTCGATCCACAGGTGATTGTACTGGGCGGCGGGCTCTCCAACGTCGGGCAAATCTATGAGCAGCTGCCGTCGGCGATTGTCCCGTATCTCTTTTCCGACAGCTGCCGAACGCAGATCAAACAGGCCCGCTTCGGCGACGCCAGCGGCGTGCGCGGCGCGGCCTGGCTGCCGGTTCTGGCCAACGCTGAAGCCGGTCGGCGGTAGACACTTTTTTCAGCAGGTATGCTAAGCTAGGCGAAAATATTCAGACAGAAAATGCCATGCCAACCATTGATGATGTTTCAAGATTAGCGAATGTCTCCCGAGCGACGGTATCCCGCGTGCTGACCGGCACGCGGGGCGTGCGCGAAGAGAGCCGGGAAGCGGTGCTGCGCGCGGTAGAGGAACTTAACTACCGCCCGAGCTTTGCCGCGCAAAACCTCGCCAGTCAGACATCTAATCACGTGGGGCTGGTGATCCCGGCGAACGATGACAGCAGCGGCGCGCGCCTGCTGCCGATGCTCTCGCTAGCGCTGAAGGGGCTGAATAAAAACCTGATAGTTCAGTACGTCACGGATGCGGCGGAACAGGCGGCGGTCGTCGACGATTTACAGCGCCAGTGCGTGGCGGTGGTGGTGCTCGGCGCCGTGCCGGCGGATGCGCCGCGCAACGTGATCTCCTTTGACCGCTTCAGCATTGCCGGGGTCAATAATCAGGGCTACGACTACGCTTTTGCCACCGAAAGCGCCTGCCGCTACGTGATCGGCAAGGGCCATCGCAATATCGCGCTGATCGTTGATAACGACAGCGATGACGCCAGCCGCCAGATGCTCGAAGGCTATCGCAACGTCCTGCAAAACTACTCCATCCCTTTTAACCGGCAACTGATGCTGGCGGCCAACGATAACGTTGAACAGGCGCTGCTGACGCTGATTAACAGCTTCAGCAAATACTCGGTGATTATCGTGAAACGGGACCGCTACGCCGCCGAAGCGATGCGCCTGCTGCGCGAGTTCAACGTTGCCGTACCGCAGGAGGTCTCGCTGCTGAGCCTAGAAGATTCTCCCCTCGCCTCGCTGCTCAATCCGCCGCTGACCTGTATCTCCTGGCCGCTGGAGCAGCTGATGGAGAACTGCCTGCAGCGTATCCGCAACCTGATTGACGAGCGCCCCACCTTCTCTCCCGAAGGGCGCACGCTGGCGGGCCGCCTGATCCCCCGCCAGTCGGTGGCCGATCTCTCCTGACTTCAGCGTCCGGCCTTCCGCGTGGCCGGGCCTTTTCCTCTCCCGCCGCGGGTTCGCACGCTAATCATTCGCCTCACATCTAAATAAGAATTATTTTCATTTATAAATAGCTTGTGCTATATAACATAGCAATGGCTATAAATGATGATTAATTAACCGCAACGTTGTGAGGGACCTTATGCTGCACCTGCCACCCCTGAAGCATCTGATGTTTGCCGCCACGCTGGCGCTGCTGGCCGTCGCCCCCGTCCAGGCAAAAGAGAAATTTAAAGTGATTACCACCTTCACGGTGATCGCCGATATGGCGCAAAACGTCGCGGGCGACGCCGCCGACGTCAGCTCCATCACCAAACCGGGGGCCGAGATCCATGAATATCAGCCGACCCCCGGGGATATCAAACGCGCGCAGGGCGCACAGCTGATCCTCGCCAACGGCCTGAACCTTGAACTGTGGTTCGCCCGCTTTTATCAGCACTTAAACGGCGTACCGGAAGTGGTGGTCAGCAACGGTATTCAGCCGATGGGCATCAGCGAAGGGCCGTATAACGGCAAACCCAACCCGCACGCGTGGATGTCGGCGGACAATGCGCTGATCTACGTCGATAATATTCGCGACGCGCTGGTGAAATACGATCCTGCGAACGCCGACGCCTATCGCCACAACGCCGAAGCCTACAAAGAGAAGATCCGCCAGACCATGGCGCCGCTGAAGGCGGAACTGGCGAAGCTGCCGCAGGATAAGCGCTGGCTGGTGACCAGCGAGGGCGCGTTCTCCTATCTGGCCCGCGATAACGGCCTCCAGGAGCGCTATCTGTGGCCGATAAACGCCGACCAGCAGGGCACCCCGCAGCAGGTGCGCAAAACCATCGACACCATGAAGAAAGAGCGGATCCCGACTATCTTTAGCGAAAGCACCATCTCTGATAAACCGGCGCGTCAGGTGGCCCGGGAGGCCGGCGCCCACTACGGCGGCGTCCTGTACGTCGACTCTCTGAGCGCCGCCGATGGCCCGGTGCCGACCTATCTCGACCTGCTGCGCGTCACCACCCAAACCATCGTCCAGGGCATCAACGACGGACTAAGGAAACAGGCATGAGTCACGAGCTGCCGGGCCTCGCGGTCAACAACGTCAGCGTCACCTACCGCAACGGTCATACCGCGCTGCGCGATGCTTCGTTTAGCGTCCCACGCAGCGCCATCGCGGCGCTGGTCGGGGTGAACGGCTCGGGAAAATCGACGCTGTTTAAAGCGCTGATGGGCTTTGTGCGCGTCGGAAAAGGCGATATTGCGATTCTCGGTCAGCCGGTTAATCGCGCCCTGCGGCAGAACCTCGTCGCCTACGTTCCGCAGGCGGAAGAGGTGGACTGGTCCTTCCCGGTGCTGGTGGAAGATGTGGTGATGATGGGGCGCTACGGCCATATGGGCTGGCTACGGCGGGCCAAACCGCGCGACCATGAGATTGTCGACGCCGCCCTGGCGCGGGTCGGTATGAGCGAGTACCGCCACCGCCAGATCGGTGAACTCTCCGGCGGGCAGAAAAAGCGCGTGTTTCTGGCCCGCGCTATCGCTCAGCAGGGAAAAGTCATTCTGCTGGATGAACCCTTTACCGGCGTCGACGTGCAGACCGAAGCGCGCATCATCGAGCTGCTGCGGGAATTGCGCGACGAAGGCTGCACCATGCTGGTTTCCACTCACAACCTCGGCTCGGTAAGCGAGTTCTGCGACTACACGGTGATGGTCAAAGGCACCGTGCTGGCCAGCGGCCCGACGGAAAGCACCTTTACCGCCGAAAACCTCGAACTGGCGTTTAGCGGCGTGCTGCGCCACGTGGTGCTGAGCGGCGCGGAAGAGCGGATTATCACCGACGATGAGCGGCCGTTTATCAGCCGTCGGGCGGCGGGAGGCGAAAGATGAGCTGGCTACTGGAGCCGTTTGGTTATCACTATATGCTGAACGCGATGTGGGTCTCGGCGCTGGTGGGCGGGGTGTGCGCGTTTCTCTCCTGCTACCTGATGCTTAAAGGCTGGTCGCTGATTGGCGACGCCCTCTCCCACTCCATCGTGCCCGGCGTGGCGGGCGCTTATATGCTCGGCCTGCCCTTCGCGCTGGGGGCGTTTCTTTCCGGCGGTCTGGCGGCGGGCAGCATGCTGTTTCTTAACCAGCGTTCGAAGCTGAAGGAAGACGCGATTATCGGCCTGATCTTCTCCTCTTTTTTCGGTATTGGCCTGTTTATGGTGTCGCTGAACCCCACTTCGGTGAATATCCAGACCATTATTCTCGGCAATATTCTGGCCATCGCCCCGGAGGATATTATCCAGCTGGCGGCGATTGGCTCTATTTCGATGGCGATTCTGCTGCTGAAGTGGAAAGACCTGATGGTGACCTTTTTCGATGAAAACCACGCTCGTTCCATTGGCCTGAATACCACCGCGCTGAAGCTGCTGTTCTTTACCCTGCTGGCGGCCTGTACCGTGGCGGCGCTGCAGACCGTCGGCGCGTTTCTGGTGATTTGCCTGGTGGTGACGCCCGGGGCCACCGCCTGGCTGTTGACCGACCGCTTCCCGCGCCTGCTGGCGATTGCCGTCGCGATTGGCAGCCTGACCAGCTTTTTCGGCGCGTGGCTGAGCTACTATCTGGACGGGGCGACGGGCGGGATTATCGTCGTCGCCCAGACGCTGCTGTTTTTAGCCGCTTTTGTTTTCGCGCCGAAGCACGGCCTGCTCGCCAGCCGTCGCCGCGCCAGGGAGGCCTCATGCTGAGCGCGCTGATTGAACCTTTCCAGTTCTCCTTTATGGTCAACGCCATGCTGGTGGCGGCGATCGTTGCCGTCCCCTGCGCGCTGCTGTCGGTGTTTTTGGTGCTCAAGGGCTGGGCGCTGATGGGCGATGCCATGAGCCACGCGGTTTTTCCGGGCGTGGTGGTGGCGTATATTCTCGGTATCCCCTTCGCCATCGGCGCGTTTATCGCCGGGTTGTTCTGCGCCATCGCCACCGGTTATCTCGACGATAACAGCCGCATTAAGCGCGATACGATCATGGGCATCGTATTTTCCGGGATGTTTGGCGCGGGCCTGGTGCTGTACGTGTCGATTCAGTCGGAGGTCCATCTCGATCATATTCTGTTTGGCGACATGCTGGGTATTTCCGCCAGCGATATTGCGCAAACGTCGCTGATCGCGCTGGCGATTGCGCTGATAATCGGGTTTAAGTGGCGTGATTTTCTGCTGCACGCCTTTGATCCGCAGCAGGCGAAGGCCAGCGGATTGCGCTGCGGGCTGCTGCATTATGGGCTGCTATGCATGATTGCGCTGACCATCGTGGCGACGCTGAAAGCGGTGGGGATCATTTTGTCGATTTCGCTGCTGATAGCGCCGGGGGCGATCGCTCTGCTGCTGACGCGACGTTTTGTCAGCGCCCTGCTGCTGGCGGTGGCGATAGCGTTAAGCTGTTCGCTGGGCGGCGTGTGGCTGTCGTTTTATCTCGACAGCGCCCCGGCGCCGACCATTGTGGTGCTGTTTACCGCCCTGTTCGTTATCGCGTTTGTCTGGACGTCGGTTCGCGATAGTCAAACCACGGCTCGTTCCGGCGAAGCCCCGGGTCGCGGCTGACGCCTTACCCGGGCTACAGACCGCACGAATTGTAGCCCGGCTAAGCGCAGCGCGAGCCGGGGAGTTTATTGCGGCTTTTTGGGCCGATACTTTTCCGGTAACTCCGGCACCGGGCGTTTGTCATCGATCAGGTGGCGAATCGTCAGGATCGGGTGCCGCCAGAGCATCCGCGGCCCCGCCCAGCGCATAATCTGCTTCATCTCTTCGCGTTTCGCGGGCTGATAGCAGTGCACCGGGCACTGCTTGCAGGCGGGCTTTTCTTCACCAAATACGCACTTATCCAGCCGCTTGTCGGCATAGCCGTTGAGCGCCTGATAGTGTTCGGCGTCGTCGCGGGCATCCGGGCAGCGGCGCTGGTAGAGCGCAATCATGCTGCTAATGGTCTTTTTTTCCCGCGCAATACGTTTGCCCGCCATCGCCTGTTCCCTCCGATAAAGATGCATTCATAATACACATTCAGAGAGGACGATGCAGCCCCATACTCCCTGAGGATTATGCCGGTTTATCCACGTGCCCCAGCGGTTTTTCCGGGAAGCACACATCGCGCACCCGGCGCTTGAGCTCCGCCGCGTCGGGGAAACCGCCATCCTGCTTGCGCTCCCAGATTTGCACATCATCAACGGCCACCACGAAGATCCCGCCGGTTCCCGGAACCAGCGTGACCGAAGCGATATCGGTGCTAAAGCTGTGCAGCAGTTCCTGTGCCATCCAGCTGGCGCGCAGCATCCAGTTGCACTGCGAACAGTAGGTGATGGTAATCGCGGCTTTATGGCTCATCGGCTTCTCGCTGTCGGTAAAAGGGCAAATTGTAAACAACTTGCAGATTAATTGAAGATAACATGATTATTTTGTTGCAAACGATAATACCTATCATTACCATTCGCAATCAACAAGCATGGAGAAAAAACGTCCAGTAACGGAATAACCGGACACACCTGCACTCTGGAAGTAACGCGTGAGCCAATACTCAAAACCTATCCCAGTAGGCGTCATTGGCGCAGACAGTTTGAACACGGCCAGCGCGGAAGAACCGGAGCGTACACGTAGTACGTGAGGATTCTGAGCACTGCCCAGGTTCAAAATGGCAAGCAAAATAGCCCTAATGAGATAGGTTCTAATAATTATTAAGGCGTGGCTACTATGTATAACTCCACTCAATCAACAGCATGGTTCAAGAAAAGCCTGCTGGTGACTTCTTTGCTTACAGCAATTTATCAGACTTCCGCCGGGGCGGCTGATACCACCGCGAAAATCACCAGCAGCGCATCGACTGATGACAGCTCGGAACGGATGACCGTTACCGCGCCGGCGCCGTTGCTGAAAGCGGGCAGCGAACATTCGATCGGCGCTCAGGAGCTGCAGGATAAAGGGGCCAACGACTTTGGCTCGATCATGCGCTACGAGCCGCTCATTAGCGCCACCGGCGCCAGCGGCGGTTCCGGCAACGGCAAAAGCGGCTTCGACCGCGGCGGCTATACCGGCTACAACATCCGCGGCATGGAGAGCAACCGCGTCGGGATCGACGTCGACGGCATCGCCCAGCCGAACGCCACCGGGCGCAGCTACGCCAGCCGCGCGGGCCTTAATACCTTCGGTATGGGCCGCGACTATATTGACCCCTATATGTACGGCAGCATCGATATTCAGTCCGGGGCGACATCAACGGAAACCGCTAACAGCGCCATCGGCGGCAACGTCTCTTTCCGCCCGAAATCCGCGGATGACTATCTGCATCCGGGCAAAACCAGCGCCTTCGGCTACCGCAGCGGCTACGACTCGTCCGATCGCAGCTGGCACAACGGCGTCACGGTCGCCGGCGGCGACGAGACCCTGCGCGGGATCTTCATATACAGCCGTCGCGACGGTCAGGAGACGGAAAATAACAGCGGGACCGTTGATTCCTATCCGGCAAACTGGCACTCGGACGCCTTTATGGCCTCCGGGATCTGGCAGCCCAATGACGAACATAAGTTCACCAGCACCTTCGATTATTACCATAAAACGAACCACACGCATTACGACGCCTGGGACTCCAGCGGCAACAGCGTTATCGGTACGTCAAACCAGACCAGCCAGACCCGCCGCTGGGGCCTGAGCCTGAAAGACGACTGGACGCCGATGAACGACTATATCGACAGCGTATCGACCAAAGTCTACTACCAGCATACCGAGGCCCATGACTGGACATATATGCCGGACAGCGTCACCCGCGCGATGCAAACGGTGAGCTCCGACTACGATACCGACACCTGGGGGATTCAGAGCGCGCTGGCGAAATCGATAGGCCGCCACGATCTGAGCGCCGGTTTTAACGCCAGCACGACGAAAACCCAGCGGCCGTTAACCCAGTCGCCAACCCCGAGCGCCTATAGCCAGATTATGCAGCCGGACGCCGACAGCCGCGGCTATATCGTCGCCGGCTTCCTGCAGGACAAAATTAACTTCGACCTCGACGGCCATAACTTTGCGGTTATCCCGGGCATTCGCGTGATGCATCAGTCGACCAAACCGGAAAACGTCTCCGATTTGGCCAACAACAGCAGCGTGCTGACCGGTTCCGACGTGTCAAATCTGTACGGTAAGAACGCTGATACCCAGGCGCTGCCGTCGCTGGTCTTGCAGTACGATATCACCCCGCGCCTGATGACTTATCTGCAATATCAGCGCGGCGCGCAGTTCCCGAACGCCAGCCAGCTATACGGTTCGTGGAACCTCGGCTCCAGCTACGCCGGACGCGCCCAGTATGCGCTGATCGGCAACACCGATCTGAAAACCGAAACCAGCGATAACGTTGAGTGGGGGATGAAAGGCGAAGTGGCGGATGGCATCACCATGCGTACCGCGCTGTTCTACAACACCTATAAGAACTTTATCGCCTATACCCGCTACACCCGCGCCAATAATCCGACGCAGTTCACTAACGTACCGTCGAACATCTACACCATTTACCAGGCGGAAAACCGCGATAAAGCGTACATCTACGGCGGCGAAATCAGCGCTAAATTCAACTTTGGCACCTGGTTTGAAGAGGTTAACGGCCTGAGTGCCACCCTCGCTTACGGCTATAGTGAAGGGCAATCGAAATCCAGCTACAGCGGCGATAAGTACGTCGACCTCGATAGCGTCGCGCCAATGAAGGCCATCGTCGGCGTGGCGTGGGACGATCCGGCAAAAGTGTACGGCACCGCGCTGACCGCCACCTTTGTTAAGGGCAAGCGCGCCACCGCCACCAACCGTGAAAGCTATACCAACACCGGCTCCGCCATTACCGATTCGACCAGCGAATACATGCGCGTTCCGGGCTACGGCATGCTGGACTGGACCGCGTACTGGCAGGTCGCGAAGAACGTGCGCGTCAACGGCGGCGTGTACAACATTACCGATCGTAAATACTGGGATTATCTGAGCAGCCGCAATATCGAAACGGCGACGAACCAGGACGCCAACGACAGAGCGCTGGCGGTGATGCCTGGCCGCACCTGGCAGCTGGGCGTGAACGTCGATTTCTGACCGGCCAATAATAAGAAACCTGCTCCCCGGCCGCGCGCCGGGGAAACTCATCGTAGAGAAGGATGTGAATTATGCAAAACACCCAACCGCAACATACCCCGCTGTGGCAGCGCTATCTGTCAACGAAAGCGCAATCTTCCGCGAAATACGCCCGCGATATCGCCGCCGAAATGGGGATTAGCGAAGCCGAGCTGACCGAAGCCCGCCTGGGCTACGATGCCGTACGTCTGCAGGACGACGCCCGCGCCATTCTGACGGCGCTGGAAACCGTGGGGGAAACCAAATGCATCTGCCGCAACGAATACGCGGTGCATGAGCAGGTCGGCAAATTTACCCATCAGCATCTGAGCGGCCACGCCGGGCTGGTGCTCAATCCGCGCGCCCTCGATCTGCGCCTGTTTCTCAGCCAGTGGGCCAGCGCTTTTCGCCTGAACGACAACGGCCGCCAGAGCATCCAGTTCTTCGATCCGCACGGCGACGCGCTGCTCAAGGTTTACACCACCGGCAATACCGACATGGCGGCCTGGGATGCGCTGATTGCCGGGCATACGCAGCAATCGCCTGCCCCGCTGGCGATTCGCCCGGCCGAACCGCTGAAATATGCCGACTCCGCCGACGCGGCGGCGCTGGAAAATGAATGGCGGGCCATGACCGACGTTCACCAGTTCTTCGGCCTGCTGAGAAAATATAGCCTGTCGCGCCAGCAGGCTTTCCGCCTGGTCAGCGACGACCTCGCCTGCCGCATTGACACCCAGACGCTGCCGGGCCTGCTGGAAACCATCCGCCAGGATGGCAACGAGATCATGATTTTTGTCGGCAACTGCGGCTGCGTGCAAATCTTCACCGGCGCGCTGGAAAAGGTCGCCCCGATGCGCGGCTGGCTGAATATCTTCAACCCCGCGTTTACCCTGCATCTGCGCGAGGAGAGCGTGGATGAGATCTGGGTGACCCGCAAACCGACCTCTGACGGCCACGTCACCAGCGTCGAGCTGTTCGCCAAAGACGGCACGCAGATCGCACAGCTGTTCGGTCAACGCAGCGAAGGCCACCCGGAGCAGGCGCAGTGGCGTGCGCAGGTCGATCGTTTGACCACCGAAGGGCTACTCGCATGAAGCGCTGGCTGATATTACTTGCGGCGTTTCCGCTGTTGGCCAGCGCCGCCGCCGAGCGGATTGTGTCGCTCGGCGGCGACGTCACGGAGGTGGTTTACGCCCTCGACGCCCAGCGGCAGCTGGTGGCAAAAGACAGCACCAGCACCTGGCCTGCCGCCGCACAGAGCCTGCCGGATGTGGGCTATATCCGCCAGCTGAACGCCGAGGGGATCCTCTCCCTGCGGCCGACGCTAGTGCTGGCCAGCGCCCAGGCGCAGCCCTCGCTGGTGCTGAAAAAGGTTGAAGAGAATAAGGTTAAGGTGATCAACGTCCCGGGCGGCTACGACCTGCCGGCAATCGAGGCAAAAATTGGCGTGATTGCCGACGCCCTTGGTAAGCAGAGCGAAGGTAACGCCCTGCGCCAGAAGGTTCATCAGCAGATCGCGCAAATTCCGTCGCAGCCCGTGAACAAGCGGGTGCTGTTTATTCTCAGCCACGGCGGCATGAATACCATGGTGGCCGGGAAACAAACCGCGGCGGATGGCGCAATCAGGGCGGCCGGGCTGCAAAATGCCATGCAGAGCTTCGACCATTATCGCAGCATGTCGCAGGAGGGCGTTATCGCCAGTAAACCGGACCTGGTGGTGATCTCCGCCGATGGGCTGAAAGGCATGGGCGGCGAAGCCGGGCTCTGGAAGCTGCCGGGGCTGGCGCAGACGCCTGCGGGACGCCATAAGCAGGTACTGGTGATAGATGATATGGCCCTGCTCGGCTTTGGTCCGCGCACCCCGCAGGCGGTGCTCGCGCTGCGGCAAAAAGCGGAGCAGCTGCCCTGATGCGCTCCCACCCTGCCCGTCATCTGTGGTTAATGACGCTGCTGCTGATTGTCCTGACGCTGCTCGCCACGACCCTGGGCGCCATGCGTCTGCCGTTGGCCAGCCTGCTGCCCTCCGGCGATGAGATCCTGAGAAACATCTGGCTGACCATTCGTTTGCCGCGAGTGCTGCTGGCGCTGCTGGTCGGCGCCGCGCTGGCGCTCTCCGGCTGCGTGATGCAGGGGCTTTTTCGCAACCCCCTCGCCGATCCGGGGCTGTTAGGGATCAGCGGCGGCGCGGCGCTGGCGGTCGCCTGCTGGCTGGTGCTGCCTCTGTCGGTGCCGCCGCTCGTGGCGCTGTACGCCCCGATGCTGGCGGCGTTTGTCGGCAGCATGGCGGTGATGGTGGTGATTTTTATCCTCAGCCGGGCGGGAGACGCCTCGCTTTCGCGCCTGCTGCTGGTCGGCATCGCCATTAACGCCCTGTGCGGCGCGCTGGTCGGGGTACTGGCGTGGATCAGCAACGATACCCAGCTGCGCCAGCTTTCGCTGTGGGGGATGGGCAGCCTCGGGCAGGCGGAATGGTCGACGCTGCTGGTGGCGGCCACGCTGATGATCCCGGCTTCCCTCGTGGTGTGGGCGATGGCTTCACGGCTTAACCTGCTGCAGCTGGGCGATGAAGAAGCGCACTACCTCGGCGTCAACGTTCGCGCCCTGCAGCGTCTACTGCTGCTGTGCAGCGCATTGCTGGTGGCGTCGGCGGTGGCTATCAGCGGCATTATCGGCTTTATCGGTCTGGTCGTGCCGCATTTGATGCGGATGTGGCTGGGGCCGGACCATCGCGGCCTGGTTCCCGGTTCGCTGCTGTGCGGCGCGATGTTACTGCTGCTGGCCGACACGCTGGCGCGTACCGTTGCCGCCCCCGCCGAGATGCCGGTCGGGCTGTTGACCAGCGTACTCGGCGCGCCGTGGTTTCTGTGGCTGATTTTTCGTCGGGAGAAAGGGACCCATGGATAACCGCTATAGCGCGCGTTCGCTGTCGCTGCGTCTGGGTAACCGGCAGATTATTCATGATGTTTCGCTCCAGCTCTGCGGCGGTGGAATGACGGCATTGATTGGCCCCAACGGCGCCGGTAAATCAACCCTGCTGCGCCTGTTGACCGGTTATTTAACGCCCGACGGTGGCGTACGGGTGGTGGAGGGCCGTCCGCTGGAGAGCTGGTCGGCAGAAACGCTTTCCCGCCGCCGGGCGGTGATGCTGCAGCGTACCCAGCTTCACGCCGACTGGCCGGTTGAGACGGTTATCGCCATGGGCCGTTCGCCGTGGGGCGGCGTAGCAAATGCGGAGATGATCCGCCGGGTGATGGAAGAGACCGGCTGCGATCATCTGGCCGGGAGACGCTACCCTTCCCTCTCCGGCGGCGAACAGCAGCGGGTGCAGCTGGCCCGCTGTCTGGCACAGCTGTGGCGCGATGGCGCCCCCGAGGGCTGGCTGTTTCTCGATGAGCCCACTTCGGCGCTGGATCTCTATTACCAGCAGCACCTGCTGCGCCTGCTCAAACGCCTGACCCGCAGCAGCCGGCTGCACGTCTGCATAGTGCTGCACGACCTGAACCTCGCGGCGCTGTGGGCCGACCGGATTCTGCTGCTGCATCAGGGGAAGCTGGTAGCCGAGGGCACGCCGCAGGAGGTGATCCAGCAGCCGATTATCAGCCGCTGGTACGGCGCGGAGGTCAGCATGGGGGAACATCCCGATGCGGCCGTTCCGCAGGTCTATCTGGCGCCGTGAACTGGTAGCAGTGTTGCGCCAGAATAGTCCAATGCCAGCTAATAATCCTTTCCCGGCTCGCGCTGCGCTTAGTCGGGCTACAATTCGTGCGGTATGTAGCCCGGCGAAGGCGTCAGCCGCGCCCGGAGGACTCCATAAGGGCGCTCGTTGTCAGTAAGGCATTGACGTCCGTTCCGTTCGTGATTAGCCGGTTACGGTCTTGAAGCCGTACCATCCGGCGTCCGCGCCATCGTCCATGACGGAATGCCACCTTCGCACGGATACTTCGCCGCTTCGGCCTCATCAAGATCAATTCCCAGACCCGGTTTATTATTTAGGTAGGCATAACCGTGGTCTATCTCCGGGCATCCCGGGAAGACATCGCGCAAGGCATCATTCATCGGCGTGTACTCCTGAATACCGAAGTTGGGCGAGCTAAGATCAAGGTGCATGTTCGCGCAAACCCCAACCGGTGAGATATCGCCAGGCCCATGCCATGCGGTGCGCACACCGTTAAGCTCGCTATACACCGCCAGTTTCTTCGCCGGCGTAATCCCGCCGATAGTGCTGACATGGCAGCGGATAAAATCGATCAGCTTATTGTCGATTAAGGGCTTCCACTCATTCACATTCACAAACAGCTCCCCCATAGAGATCGGCGTGGAGGCCTGCTGGCGGAGCATTTTAAGCCAGTCGATATTTTCCGGGGCGACAGGATCTTCAAGGTAGAAGAGCTGATATTGTTCAAGCGTTTTGGCGAGATGAATTGCGGTTACCGGCGTCACGCGCTCATGCACGTCATGAATGAACTCAATACCGAATCCCAGCTTGTTGCGCAGATGGTCAAACAGGCGAGGAACACTTTTAGCATAAGCGTCCGGGTCAAAATAGATTCCCGGCGTTTTGCTGCGCGGGGAACGCTTCGGTTGGATATTTTTCGCCCGCGCCAGTTGGGTCGCAATGAGCTTAAGATCGTCGGTACCCGCACCGCCGTACATCCCCATCTGACAGCGTACGTACTGGTATCCCTCTTCCATTCTGGCGCGGATATTGTCCTCGACTTCGACTTCGTCCCCGCCATCGGTATGGCAATACAGCGGAATGCCGTCGCGGCATTTACCGCCTAACAAATCATACACCGGCATGCCCGCCAGCTTACCTTTAATATCCCACAGCGCCATATCCACACCGGATAGCGCGTTGTTCATAATCGGTCCGCTGCGCCAGTAGCCGCTGACCGCGCCAGACTGCCAGATATCTTCAATTCGCGTGGGATCTTTGCCAATGAGAAAAGGCGCCATGTACTCATCGATAGCGCTTTTCACGGCGAAGATTCGCTGGGTAAACGTCGCACAGCCCAAGCCATACAGGCCTGGCTCGTTGGTTTCGACCTTCACAACCGCCAGATCAATGCCGCCGGGCGCCGTCAGAATCGTTTTCACGTTGGTGATTTTCAGGTTACTCACTTTAACTCCTCAGTTCACAGAATTAACTGCCTGTCATGCTGTAAGCGAATATTATCGCCATATTTGTAAGTTGTCCTACAACTTTGCATTGTTATAACACGACGATTAGCGGCTCGTATCCTCAATCTTTATTTCTGTGATCGCGATCATACCAGCAAACAAAAAAAGAATTAAAAACAATATATACAATGAGTTATACAAAACACCTCATTTAAACAGGAGTTGTGTTTGTGATCTATATTGCAAATTTATTTTTAGCTTATTGCTTTTGCTTCGCCAAAAAATCAAGCTTAAATAAGACAGTCGTCATACAAGTAAAATTAAGCGAGGAAATAAAAATGAGCGCATTATTCGATTTAACGGGAAAAACGGCTCTGGTCACCGGTTCGGCGCGCGGTCTCGGTTTTGCCTATGCGGAAGGCCTCGCTGCGGCAGGCGCCAGAGTGATACTGAACGATATTCGCGAAACGCTGCTGGCAGAGTCGGTCGATGTGTTGGCAAGTAAAGGCTACAGCGCGCACGGCGCGGCGTTCGACGTCACCAGCGAAGATGCGATTGAGAAAGCCTTTAGCAAACTGGATGCACAGGGCATTCACGTGGATATTTTGATAAACAACGCCGGGATTCAATACCGCAAACCGATGGTAGAACTGGAGCTGGAAAACTGGCAAAAAGTGATTGATACCAACCTGACCAGCGCATTTCTGGTCTCGCGCGCCGCGGCAAAACGAATGATCGCCCGCCGGTCCGGCGGTAAAATTGTCAATATTGGTTCGCTAACCAGCCAGGCTGCACGGCCTACCGTCGCTCCCTACACGGCGGCAAAAGGGGGGATCAAAATGCTCACCTGCTCCATGGCGGCGGAGTGGGCACAGTTCAATATACAGAGCAACGCTATTGGTCCAGGCTATATTTTGACCGATATGAATACCGCCCTTATCGAAGATAAGCAGTTTGATAGCTGGGTGAAAAACAGCAACCCATCGCAGCGCTGGGGCCGCCCGGAAGAATTGATTGGTACTGCGGTTTTCTTGTCCTCGAAAGCCTCAGATTATATCAACGGGCAGATTATTTACGTCGACGGCGGCTGGTTGGCGGTTCTGTAATTGAATTCGATAACCGTCAACAGATGTATAAAAACCTACTCTGGAATAGAGATTATGATTGATAAAATACAAAGAAAACTCGCACCTTTACGCTGGAAAAAACTTATTCCTCTGGCATTTATCACCTATAGTCTGGCCTATTTAGATCGTGCTAACTATGGGTTTGGTGCCGCATCAGGCTTAGCAGAAGATCTCAACATCACCCCTGGGATATCATCTCTGTTAGGTGCTTTATTCTTTCTAGGATATTTTTTCTTTCAGGTTCCAGGTGGAATTTATGCTGAAAAACGCAGCGCTAAAAAGCTCATATTTTGGAGCCTTATTCTGTGGGGCATCCTGGCGACTGCTACAGGTATGGTCCACGATGTAAAGGTCCTGGCGGTGATTCGTTTTCTGCTTGGAGTTGCAGAAAGTGTCGTTATGCCTGCAATGCTCGTATTTCTAAGTCACTGGTTTACTAAGAAAGAACGTTCAAAAGCCAACACTTTCCTTTTTCTGGGAAACCCGATTACTGTGCTATGGATGTCCGTTCTTTCGGGCTATTTAGTTGATGCCTTTGGCTGGCGAGGAATGTTTATCATTGAAGGCGTACCTGCAATTATTTGGGCGGCAATATGGTGGTTTGTTTTTGTAGACCGTCCAGCGGATGCAAATTGGTTAACACAAAAAGAGAAAACTGACATTGAGGCTGCACTTGCAGCTGAGCAAACAAACATAAAAGAAATAAAAAACTACAGTGAGGCCTTCCGTTCAGGAAAAGTACTTTCCCTTTCCTTTATACATTTTTTCTGGAATATCGGAATGTATGGTTTCATCATGTGGCTACCGTCTATTTTGAAATCAGCATCAGGCTTGAGTATTGTCGCAACAGGTTGGTTATCCGCGGCGCCTTATCTTTTAGCCGTTCCACTAATGTTAAGCGCATCCTGGTATTCAGACAAATTTCTGAATCGAAAAATTATTGTACTTCTCTTTTTAGGACTTGGTGCCGTTTGCTTTATCGGTTCCTTCACCATTGGAGCCTCCAATTTCTGGTTATCCTATATGCTACTGATGATTGCAGGCGGAGCGATGTATACACCATACGGTCCATTTTTCGCGGCAATACCTGACATGATCCCAAGGAATGTGATGGCTGGGGCGATGGCTTTCATCGTTAGTTTTGGTGCGCTTGGCTCTTTCGTTGGATCATGGATTGTAGGCTATCTAAATGGTTTGACCGGTGGGCCTGGTACCTCTTATATTTTCATGGGCAGTTCACTTGTCCTGGCCGTTTTACTGACTTCAATGACCGCTTTTACCAGTAAAGAGTCCAGTAGCGCAAAAGTACAGCCTTGTTAATATCAGGCGCCCTAAGGGGCGCTTTGTTTTTAAAAATGGTATATTACCCGATTATTTATAACTCACACGGACAGCGATCTTGAGCATAAAATCCATTCAAAAACAGAACGTTGTAAATGAAATTTATGATCAGATCAGCGCAAAGCTGCTGGATGGGAGCTGGCCGCCGGGTAGCCGCCTTCCGTCTGAAGCGGAGCTGACCGCTTCCTTTAACGTTAGCAGGGTCAGCGTGCGCAGCGCGGTCCAGCGCTTTCGCGATCTCGGCATCGTCGTCACTCGTCAGGGGAGCGGTAGCTACGTAAGCGATCACTTTACGCCGCAGATGCTGAGCAACGATCCTCGTCCCATCATGCATCTTAGCCGCGAAGAGTTTCACGATATGATGGTCTTCCGCCAGACCGTGGAGTTCAAATGCGTGGAGCTGGCCGTTACTCATGCCACGGAAGAGGACATTCTTGAGCTCGAACAGGCGCTCAACAATATGCTGATTAACAAAGGCGACTACAAAAAGTATTCGGAGGCAGACTACGCTTTCCATCTGGCTATCGTCAGGGCTTCACACAACAGCGTCTTTTATAACGTAATGAATTCAATAAAAGATATTTATTACTATTATCTTGAAGAGCTGAATCGCGCGCTCGGTATCACCCTTGAGAGCGTAGAAGCCCATATCAAAGTCTACATGTCGATAAAAAACCGCGATGCCAGTACAGCAGTGAAAGTACTTAACGAAGCCATGTCGGAGAACGTTACCGCCATTGATAAAATTAAGTCTTCAACCAGCAGCAACAATTGATTAATCGCCCTCCCCTCTTATTACAACTTTCCGTTGCCGGTCTCGCTACCGGCAACGGCGGTTTTATAGTGCGTTAGAAAATTGTCCGATACAGCGCTTTAATCTCTTCCAGATTGGTGTCGCGCGGGTTGCCGCCGGTGCACACGTCCGCCAGAGCCGCCGCCGCAAGGGCATCAATATCCTCTTCTTTCATACCGACATCGCGCAGGCGCGCCGGGATATTGACGTCGCGATTCAGCTGCGCCACCGCCTCAATGGCTGCCTGACGCGCTTCGGCAATCGGCAGAGTTGACGCCTGCTTGTTGCCCAGGGCCACCGCGATGTCGCGATATTTTTCGCCAGTATATTCGGCGTTGTAGGCCATGATATGCGGCAGCAGCACCGCGTTAGCCACGCCGTGCGGCGTACCGTAGAACGCGCCCAGCGGGTGGGCCATACCGTGGACCAGCCCCAGACCAACGTTTGAGAAGCCCATTCCGGCAATATACTGCCCCAGCGCCATCCCTTCCGCGCCCTGCGCCTCGCCCTGAACGGAAGCACGCAGCGAGCGGCCAATCACCTCGATAGCCTTCAGATGCAGCATGTCGGTGAGTTCCCATGCGCCTTTAGTGATGTAGCCTTCAATCGCATGGGTTAGCGCGTCGACGCCGGTCGCCGCCTTCAGGCTGGCCGGCATGCTGCTCATCATCTCGGCATCGATGATCGCCACTACCGGGATATCGTGCGGGTCGTAACAAACAAATTTGCGCCGATTCTGTACGTCGGTAATCACGTAGTTGATGGTGACTTCGGCTGCCGTACCGGCGGTGGTTGGGATCGCAATCATCGGCACGGCGGCGTTTTTCGTCTCCGCTCCGCCTTCGAGACTGCGGACGTCGGCGAACTCCGGGTTATTAATGATGATGCCTATCGCCTTACAGGTATCCTGCGGTGAGCCGCCGCCGATAGCGATCAGGTAGTCGGCGCCCGACTGTTTAAACGTCTCTACGCCCTGCTGCACAACCTCAATCGTGGGATTCGGGACCACTTCATCAAAAATGCTGTATGGCAGCCCGGCTTCGTCGAGAATAGCAAAAACTTTTGTTGCGACGTTAAAACGAATCAGATCCTTATCCGTGACCACCAGCGCTTTTTTGAAGCCGCGTTTTTTAACTTCATCAACGATACAGCGAATCGAACCTGGGCCAAAATAAGAGGTTTCGTTTAAAATCATTCTGTAAGCCATTTGTGCTCCCTCAATTCGAGTGTTTGATAACCATAATATTTAGCCCTACAGTAACGTGACTGGCGCAGCCATTTTATTAATTCATATCAAATAACACCCTAATTGCCCGGCACGCTGTTGCAGTTAATTAACGCATCGCACATTAGCCATGAGATTTGTCCAGCATACTGGACATCAACGAGCATCAACTTTAATGACGTCCAAGGACACCAACAGCAATATACACCTGAGAAAAATATTATCTCATGATGGATATTATTGAACTGGATCACATTATTTTATCTTTTACTGCCGACACGCATTCGTAAAGCCAAAAAGATATCTGTGCCGAAGCACAAAATGAACAGGAGGGCCTCGCGGAGCATAAGCCGGCATGCAATAACAACCGTCTTCGATTATTCTGCACCGCCCTTTCTTATCCGCCCCCTTATCTCTCCGCGCGCCAACGTCAATTGCAGCAGATGGTCATCTCGTCGACTTAACACTTCAGAAACAAAAGCATCATTTCCTCAACAAAGCGACCACCCCGGACCATCGACTATCGATTAAAAATCTCTCATAAGAATTATCTGTCATTATCGGCAATTGCTCATCGACCGATGAATAGGCGAAATGCCTTTATCTCAAGAAGCGCGAGTTTTTATTATTAAGAATATTCTCTATTACTTGCGAGATATTAATTGTCAAAAAGATAAAAAAATCAAAAAACCGCCTAAGAGCTTTATATTTATTGCAAACATCATAACCTCTTGATAGCATACCCTTTAGCCAATATTTTTATTATAAAAATACCATTTATGATGCTTATTAACTTTTATTCTGATCACCTGACCATACTTCTCCAACGGCAGGAGTAAATGTCTGACCTTATAAATTGACATTTCACACCTGTCCGCTAACTCACGAGTAAGTAACCCCTCAGGCTCATGTTCTTTTAATACATAAAGAATATACTCCTGCTCTGGTACAATTACCCCGGAGAATTTATTGATGCCCATTGAACTCATCAATGCTCGTAAACTTTCAACTGCGGTTACAGAATTTTGATATGCGTGCGGGGTACAGGATGAAAATGAAATCTTCATGAGTCAGCTCCTTCTGTCATTAAGTACACGGCAGTATGGATTGCCCCTACGAAAACGGCAACATTAGCTTTAAATTTCAACTTAAACAGTACATTTATCTGAAATTCACTTTTTTTTATGATAAAAACCCTGATATAAAGAGTGAATTTTTAATTCCGTGCGGAGATAAAAATGCGGTTCGATATAGAGGGATTTATTACATTTGATACTGAGGAAGCATCCCTGGTCAATCTGTTGACCGGTGATTGTATTGAACTCTCTGCCACTTCCACTCGCCTCCTGACCAATCTGTTACAATACCGTGGGGATATTATTTCTCGCGTTGATATTTTTCAGTCAGTATTTGAAAAGTATGGCGCCAGACCTTCTAATAGCAACCTGAATCAATACATCTCAACGCTGCGTCGCAGCCTTGCGGATCTGGGCATTGAGAAAAATGTGATTATTACGGTACCGCGAATCGGTTTTAAGATTTCGGAAGAAGTCATAATCACCAGCGACAATGATTACTCCACCTCTTTCACTCTTCCGACGCTGGCCCCACAACCTCCCGGAGAGAGTCTGCTGTGGAAACACCGCAAAGTGGCCATCTTATTTCTCCTGTTCGCGATCGGTTCAATGCTGTTTTCACATCTTTTTATCTATAAAAAACAGTCATCTATAGCATCTTTCACTCAGGATAAATGTACGATTTATGGCGCAGGAGCCTTACGCGCAACGGAAATACTCAGAAATAAAAAGCTGTTCCCCTCAGGGCTCGATTGTTCTACGCCAAAGAAAATCTATTTTTTCAACCGACAATTAAATCAGGAACAAGATTTAGGTATTTATATGGATATATTCATACTCAAATGCGATATTAAATACCAGCGTTGCCATAGCTACTACTATAAGGAAATAAAAAATGCGTAAATACGCTTTAATCGTTCTGTCCTGTACTCTGGCGCTGGCATTAGCATCTATCCTGTACATTTGTTTCAACAGCCATGACGCCTTCTCCTGTAAATCACGGTACGATCTTACTGAAGATATTAATGAGAATATTCTCCGCTCACAGGGCTTGCTTTCCGCTGAACTTTCTAACGATCGTCTTTTAATCAACCTTGAGGGATTAATCTCCAGCAATGGTGATAAATACGTTGTCTCACGCACCATCGCCATCACGTTAAAAAAAGCCACCGCTACCGGTCATCTTTTTTATATTTCCGATACGCAAATCACTCGCCACAGTGGTGATAATACGCCTGAGAACATCGCGCAAAAAATCCTCTTTGGCAACCAAACTAATGATAGAATCATCTATATCAATCGCGTTAATGATGATACTATTTTATTCGGTAACCAAACATTCCCACAATATGGTTGCCAGCGTCAAAAAATAATCATTGATTGAGATTTATCTCATTACTTTTAATTATAAAGATATCATGACGATACATTTACTACCGACGTTAGCCAGCATCGCTAATATTATTGATATGATTAACCCACGGCTAAACCTGCACCATGTCAGAACGGCGTTTATCGCATCGCATCTGGCAAATTTAGTCGGTTTTTCTGCGGCCCAGCGGCGTAAAACCATTCTCGCCGCGCTTATTCATGATGTCGGCGGATTAAATGAAAAGTCGCGCCTTGAGCCGCTCAACTACATCGATAATGAACATAATAATCACGCGCTAATCGGCAGCGAGTTGCTTAACCGAATTCCGCTATTTCGCCCGCTCAACAGAATCGTTCGCTATCATCACACCCGCTGGCGCAACGGTCTGGGGCATTATATTGAAGGTGAGCGGGTGCCCGAAGAGAGCCATCTGCTCTTCTTCGCTGACCGGCTGGATGTACTTTATTGCGAGTACCGTACCGACCATAGCGCCTTTTTAAGCAACAAGCTGGTCGACATCGTTGCTGCCGGAGCTAATCTTCTTTATAAACAGGAGTATATTCAGGCCTTCAGAACGCTCTCCGCCGATGGTCATTTCTGGTCTGTCATGGCGTCCACCGATTATCGCGATTACATTAACGCGATCTCCGGCGTCCATAACGACACCCTCTCTTTACACAACCTCCGCGATATTGCCGAGCTGGTCTCTTTTATTATCGATCAATTCAGTCAGCAGACGCCCTGGCACTCCGCCGCCGTCGGGCACATTGCGGGTTATCTGGCGACAAAAATAGAAATGAGCGCGACGCAAGCGCTGAAAGTAGAAATTGGCGGGTTACTGCATAATATTTCCTGTCTGGATCATAGCCCGCCGTCAAAACGCGTTGGTGCGTCAGACAACGCCCGGCACACGCTTTATCCTATTGAAGGTATTGATGATATTTCTGAGTGGATGGCCATACAAAATGGCCCCGCGCTGCTTCAATTACACGAGGAAATCCTTAAGCCAGAAGCCGTGCTTATCGCGGTGAGCCGACGGGTGGTCCATGCGCTAAATGGACCGAAAGCGGAAGAGAAGTCGCTGGCGCAGTTAATAAAAAATAACCCGGGAGAGGAAATTCCCCCGTTTATGTTATCCCTGATTGCCCAATATTCCCCACAGATTATCCAGGTCTATCGTGCAACCGCTGGCGAAATACAGGCGTTAATGAATCGCATTGCGCAACTCACGCATTCCCTTTAGAAGCTAAGCCGGCCTAATCACAGACTCAGGCGCTCAATCCGCCGTCCAGAACCAGGGTTTGCCCGGTCATATACTGGCTCCCCTCACCGATTAAAAATGCCACCGCCTGCAGCACATCATCCGTTTCGCCCAATCGGCGTAGCGGTATCGACTGGCGCATCTCTTTCAATTTTTGCGCGGGTATCTCCTCCAGCATCTCCGTACGGATCAGGCCCGGCGCCAGGCAGTTGACCCGAATGCCGAAACGCCCGACCTCAAGCGCCAGCGAGCGCGCAATACCGCTCATCGCTGCTTTACTCGCGGCGTACGCCGTCTGCCCCACGTTGCCCTTTAACGCGCTGACCGACGACATCATCACGATGGAGCCCCGCCGCTGCGTGAGCATCGCCGGCAGCAGCACCCGGTTCCAGTTCATCATCGAGATCACATTGGTTTCCAACACCTCGCGCCAGAGCGCGGCGTCCTGATGAATATGCAGGCCATCGCGAGCTATCCCGGCATTGTGAATAATCGCTTCCGGCGCCCCCCGCTCGGCCAGTAGCGCCTGCGCAAGCTGTTCAACCCGCGACGCGTCGTTGCCGTCGCAGACGTATCCCTGCACCCGGTGGGCGGAGTTTTCGCTCGCCGCCTGGGTGGCGTTAATCGCAGCCTCATCGCGGCCGGTAAAGACCACGTTCCGGCTTTGCGCCAGGCCGGTGACCAGCGCCCGACCGATACCGCGGCTGCCGCCGGTCACCAATATCCATTGTTGCGCCATATCAGTTACCTGACTCTTTGCTGATGTGCTGACACAGTTCGCCCAGGGTGATCCCCGGATTGTGAATAAACCAGTCCGCCTCCAGGGTGATATTGAATTCACGTTTTGCCAGCACCATGAGCTCGACGTAGTCCAGGCTATCTAATTTCAGACGAACCAGCGGCGTATTCTCATCAATCTCATCCGGTTCCAGGTCTTTCGCATCGCAAATCATTTCACATACTTTTTGCAGAACTTCATCATAGGCAGTCATAAATTATCCTTAATTATCAATTATGCACGGGGCCAACTTTTAGCGTGACCACGTTCGTTATTATCAGGTCATCCAGCTGCGCCGCCGCGGCGATGCGCACCAGCGCCCCCTGTTCGGCCTGGCCCACCACCAGCGAGGGCAGCAGCCAGAGCGCCAGAGATTCGGGCCAAATCGGCGTCGCTTTGCCCGCGAGACGAGCATCAAACACCACCTCCTGGTGGGTTTGCAGCACCGGATAGCGGGTAAATATTTGCTGCAACGAGGTTTCCCCCGGCCCGAGCAGGGAGGCGATACTCTCCTGGCGCAGCAGCGCGGGATCGCCAATCAGCTGGCGGAACAGCAAGGCATCAAGAAACTGCCACTGCGCCAGGCCGGGCCAGGCGGCGTTGAAGCAGGACTGCAGCTCGCGTAGCGTCTTTGGCGCAATCGTGCAGGGCTGTTTACCCACCAGCGATTCCGGCTCGGCCGCCGTGGTCATCTGGCAGGAGAGGCAGAGTTCACCATTCTGCGGATTGCTGACCGATGTGGCGGACAAAAGGCGATTTTTGGCTAGCCCGGGCGTTAACAGCCAGTCGGTATCGCACCATATTGGCCTGCGCAGGCGAACCTGGCATTTTACGTAACGCTCAGGGCGGTACAGCCGGGAGTGGGCATCGCGCTTCACGTCGAGCAGCGCGCGCATTCCGTGGACGCTCAGCTGTCCCGCGCCCATCTGGCGCGCTGCCGCGAGGTCGAAGTGAATCGGGTTTTCGTCACCGGAAAACGCCGCCCACTGCTGCGCGTCGGCAAGGGTGTAGTGCAGCAGCGTCACGCGTGTTTCTCCAGCACCAGCGCGGCGTTCGCGCCGCCGAAACCAAAGCTCAGATTCAGCGCCCGATGTATCTCCCCCTGACGGTGCCCTTCAGCGATATAGTCAAGATCGCACTGCGGGTCAGGCTGGGTTAAATGGGCCGTCGCAGGCAGGATCCCCGCCGCCATCGCCTGCAGGCAAACAATGGTCTCGAAGCTCCCTGCGGCGGCAATCAGATGCCCGGAGTAGGCTTTGGTGCTGGAAATCGGGATACGGTACGCCTCGTCGCCCAGCGCCTTTTTCAGCGACTGCGTTTCGTTGAGATCGTTGAGCGGCGTGGAGGTGCCGTGGGCGTTGATATAATCGAGGTCGGCAGGCTGGAGATCTGCGCCGCGCAGCGCCCAACGGATGGTCTGCTCGCGGGCTACGCAGTCCTCCGCCGGGGAGGTAAAATCCACCGCGTCGGAGAAATTAGCATAGCCGGTGACCTCCGCCAGGATCGTCGCCCCGCGCGCGAGGGCGCTCTCGCGCTCCTCAAGGCACAGCACCGCCCCGCCTTCCGAAAGCACGAACCCGCTGCGCTGCAGGCTGAACGGACAGCTGGCCCGCTCCGGCGACTCCGTTTCCCGGCTCAGCGCGCCGAGCACATCGATATTCCAGATCGCGCAAACGCTGTTTAGCGATTCCCCGGCGCCGGCGAGCAGCATGCTGGCGCGGCCAAAGCGAATCGCATCATAGGCCTCGCCAACAGCGATAGTGCCGGTGGCGCAGGCCGCGACCGGGGTATTTTGATAACCGCGCAAATTCCACAGCTGGCTACAGGCGGCGGTGCTCACGTTGGGCATGGAAAAAAAACAGCTAAAGGGCGAGGAGACGCCGGTTTTCTCAAACTCGGGTACCGCCAGATAGCTTTCATCCAGCCCTGCCCAGCCGGAGCCGATGATGGCGCCGCACATTAGCGGGTCATAAAACGCCGTGGGAGCTTCGCCCGCAAAGGCCATCGCCACCGCTTCCCGCGCGGCGGCCAGCGCCAGGCGCGCATGACGCGGCAGACGCCGACGAATCGCGGCGGGAACCCCCTTAAGGCTGGGTTCATTCGCCACCTGACCGATAAAATGCGTGTGAATACCGTTCGCGGAGAGATCCACATAGCGGTAGCCGCGTCGATAATCCATGATGGCCTGCCAGCTTTCGGCGGCGCTATCGCCGAGGGGAGTCACCGCGCCATAGCCGGTTATCACCACGCGATAAGGGGAGTTACTGTGACTCATTCTGGGAAGTCCTCTGTTGCGGGTTAATGCCTCCCTGCGCCAGCCAAAGCTGCAAAGTGGCATAAAGATAGTCGTACTGGTTCTGCGCCAGGCTGTTCTGCACATCAAGCAGCGCGTCCTGGGCGTTCAGCAGAGTCTGATAATCCACCGCCCCTGAGCGATAGCGGCTCCCGGTGAGCGCCAGACGCTGCTCGCCCAGCTGCAGCGTTTGCAGCAGACGATCGCGCTGCTCGTCGGCGTTAAGCCGCTTCTCCATCGCGTTGTCCACCTCCGACAGCGCGGTATAGGCGGTGCGGCGAAAGTTCACCGCCTCCTGCTGTACCTTCACGCTGGCCTGCTCCACGGTGAGCTGTACCGTGTTCCACTGGATAAAGGGCGCGGAAACGCTGCTGCCCACGGTGCGCAGCGGGTCGTTAAACCACTGGTGAAAGAGCTGGCTTCCGGCGCTCAGCGTTCCCTGCAGCGAGAGCGTGGGATAGAAGCTCAGCCGCGCGGCGTCTGAGCCCGCCAGCGCCGCCCGCAGGCGGGATTCCGCCGCCTGCAGGTCCGGCCGGCTGGCGAGCGCGGCCAGCGGCGTGGCGTTGGCAATAGCGATATGCTGACGCACATCCAGCGCGGAGGACTCATCGGTATGCTGAGCCGGCGGTCTGTTGAGCAGCAGCGCCAGCGCGTTACGGGAAATTGCCCGCTGCTGCTTCAGGCTCAGCAGCTGATTCTGCCGGCTGATGACCGTCTGCCGCGCCTGCAGCACATCGAGCAGGCCCACTTTCCCCGCTCGCTGCCAGGACTCAATCTGCGCCAGCGTCTGCCTGGCGATATCCAGACTCGCCGCCTGATACGTCATTTGCTGGTTCAGCAGAGCGATGTTCCAGTACAGCTGCGCGGTGGTATCAATCGTCGACAGGATCGTCGCCCGGTAGTCCTGCTCGCTGGCTATCGCCTCCCATTCGCTCTGCTCCCGGATCCGCGCCAGCTTGCCCCACAGATCCAGTTCATAGCTCAGGGACAGTGAGGCGCTGTAGCTCTCCTGTGAACCGCCGCTGTTGAGCGGCTTTGAGTTACTGCCGGAGCCGTTGAGGCTCGCGTCAGGGCTGATATTGGTTCGGGTGAGCCCAGCGGAAATACGCGCCTGCTTAAGGGTTAAGGCGGCAGCGGCGAGATCGTTATTGCTTTCCAGCACCTGCCCCACCACCCGCGACAGACGTTCGTCGCCGAAACGGTCCCACCAGCGCTGCGCTTTCTCCTGCGAGCGCGCGATGCTGCCTCCCTCCGTCCGCTGCCAGTTCTCCGGCACCGACAGCAGCGGGCGCTGATAATCGCTGCGGGTTAAATTCCCGCAGCCCGTCAGCAATACAATTAACGGTAATAAAGTCAGCGGTCTCATTCGCGGGCCAGCGCCTCCGTCGGGTTCAGTCGCGCCGCGCGGCGCGCTGGAAAATAGCCAAACGTCAGGCCAATCAGGGCGGAAAAACCGCAGGCCATCGCTACCGGCAGCCAGGTGAAGACCATGGAAAACTCCTGCGTCAGCAGGGCAAACAGGTTACCGGCGGCCCAGGAGCCCAATACCCCCGTCAGCCCGCCGAGCGCGCAGATCATCACCGCCTCAATTAAGAATTGATGCATGATGTCGCTGGGGCGAGCGCCGACCGAAAGCCGAATGCCAATCTCATGGGTACGTTCGGTAACGGAAACCAGCATGATGTTCATGACGCCAACGCCGCCAACCAGCAGCGAGATGGCGGCAATCGCGGTGATCAGCAGCGACATGGAGTCAGAGGTTTTTTGCAGCGCGTTGGCGAGCTGTTCGTCGGTCTGGACAAAGAAATCTTTTTTGCCGTGCTCGCGGATAAGATGCCTTTCCGCCCGTCGCGCCGCGTCCTGCGGCGACAGCGTTTCCTGAAAGCGCAGCGTGAGCGCCTCCAGCGGTTTGTCCCCGGAAATCCGCTGCAATAAAGAGGTATAGGGGATCCAGGCCGACATAAATCCGCTGACCACCTTCGGTCCCGGCTTGCTGGCGATGCCGATCACCCGCCACGGCGCGCCGGCGATTTGCACAATTTTACCCAGCGGATCTTCATTACCGGGAAACAGCGTCTCTTTGCTGGTTTCATCCAGCACCAGCACCGGTTCACGATCGTCGACATCGCGGTGGGTAAAACCGTTGCCGTGAAGGAAACGAATACCCTGCAGCGAGAAATAGTCGGCGGAAACCCCGGAAAGAATAATCGAGGAATCAAACCCCTGGCGCACCGCGGTCGTCATGCTGGAGACGATCGGCGACACCCCAAGCACCCACGACTGTTTGCCGAGGCTGGCGATATCATCCAGCGACAGCGCCCGCTCCATATCCGGACGCTTGCTGCCCCAGCCGGTGCCGGGGCGGATTTCGAGCGTGGTATTACCCAGCTTGCCAATCTCATTCATGATGCTCTGCCGGGCGCCTTCTCCCACCGCCATGGAGGAAACCACGGACGAAATGCCGATGATAATCCCCAGCATCGACAAAAAGGCGCGCATACGATGCCCCAGCAGCGACCGCCATGCCATCCGTACCGACTCTCCGATACTGCGCGACAGCGAGGCCCGGCCGTTATCCTGTACCGCGGGCAGCCGCGGAATGCCGCGATTATCACGCGTGCCGTGGGTGCTGTCGGCGACCACCTGCCCATCGCTGATCTCGACGATCCTCTGGGCCTGCTGCGCTACCTCGCGATCGTGGGTCACGATAATCACCGTATGCCCGTCAGCGTTCAGCTGGTGCAAAACATCCATCAGCGCCCGGCCGCTGACGCTATCCAGCGCCCCGGTGGGTTCATCGGCGAGAATAATCTGCGCGCCGTTGATCAGCGCCCGACAGACGCTGACCCGCTGCTGCTGGCCGCCGGAAAGCTGCGCGGGTTTATGCGCCAGGCGCGCGTCAATGCCCAGCTTTTCCGCCAGCAGCGTAATGCGCGCCTGGCGCTCAGCGGCGGGCATCGCGGTATAGAGCGCAGGGATGGCAATATTCTCTTCCGCCGTCAAATAAGGCATCAGGTGATAGCGCTGAAAAATAAATCCCAGCCAGCGGCTGCGCAGCTCCGCCAGCGCCGCGCTGTCGGCCTGATGGGCGGCGATGCCGTTGATATACACTTCACCGCTGCTGGGTTTATCCAGACAACCGATAATATTCATCAGCGTCGATTTACCCGAGCCGGAAGCGCCCATAATCGCCACCATCTCGCCGGGCATAATGGTCAGAGAGATGGATTTCAGCACCGGAATCAGTTGCGTCCCGGCAACAAAATGACGCGTGACGTTGTTCAGCAAGATTAACGGCTCAGCCATCAGACGGACCCCGCATCCTGCGGGATCACCACCCGCTCACCGGGCTGTAATCCTTCAAGAACCTGCGCATACTGGCGGTCGTTAATCCCGATGCGGATGGTGCGCTCCTCGCTGCCGTTCTCCTTTTGCACCACGACCAGGTAGCGCTCATCCCCGAGCGAACGCCCCAGCGCGGCAACCGGCACGCGCAGCGCATCTTTCACCTGCGCGATGCGGATAAACACCTGGGCGGTCATCGAGGTTTTCAGCAATCGCTGGCGATTATCCACCTCGAAGGTGCCGTTATAGTAAATGGCGCTGCTCTGCTGGTTACCGGCAGACGCGCCGGCGTTTTGTTCCTCCAGCGCCTCCTGCGGCGCGGGCTGGACATAGCCAAGCTCCCCTTCATAACGGGTTTGCGGGTCGGCAATGACGTAAAACCATAGCGGCTGTCCCGGATGGATTTTCTGGATATCGGCTTCGGAAATGCGGGTTTGGACCTGGACTTTATCGAGATCGGCGAGCACCAGAATCGTAGGCGCAATTTGCGAGGAGACGATGGTTTGCCCTTCACGGGTCACGATGCCCAGCACTTCACCATCCATAGGCGCGAGAATGCGGGTATAGCCGAGGTTGGCGTTGGCGGTCTGCACGCTCATTTCCGCCTGCACAATCTGCGCCTCATTCACCGCTATCTGCTGAACCTGCGCGGCATACTGCGCCTGCGCCTGTTCGAGATCGCTGCTCACGCCGGAGCCGTCGCGGCTCATGGCCTGCTCGCGCGCCAACGCTTTACGGTACTGCACCAGCGTGGCCTCAGAGGCCTGCTTTTGCGCTCTGGCGCTGGCCAGCTGCGCGGTAGCGTTGCGTAAGTCGGAAAGCTGCAGCGTCGGGTCGATTTCGGCTAACAGCTGCCCTTTGCGCACCCGCTCGCCCTGGCGCACGTACAGCTTACGCAGCTGGCCGCTGACCTGCGCGCCGACGCTCACCTGGACGGCAGGTTTGATAATCCCGCTCGCCAGCACGACCTTTTCGATATCCCCGCGATCGAGCGTAACGGTATCAATCGACTCGGCCTGTGCCGGAAATGAGCGCTGATAGTAGACGGCGGCAACAATGGCCAGCATAGCGACCAGCGCAAACAGCCACGTTTTACGGCGGCGTAAAAATGCTCTTTTCATTGGTCCACCTCTCCCTGTGTGATATCGCGCAGCTTGCCTTCCTTCAGGCGATAAACCCGCGTGAAATGATGCAGGATCTGCTCGCTGTGGGTCACGACGATCAGCGTCTTGCCCTGTTCGCGGCAGTGCTGGCACAGCGCGAGGATCGCCGTTTCCGCGGTTTCATCATCAAGATTGGCGGTCGGTTCGTCGAACAGCAGTATGGGCCGGGTGCTGTAGAGCGCCCGCGCCAGCATCAGCCGCTGACGCTGGCCCAAAGAGAGCGCCGAGTGGCTCTCGCGGATCAGCGCCTCCATTCCTCCCGGCAGCGCCTGAACCACCGGCCCCAGCGCCATTTTTTCGACCAGCGCCTCCACTCGCCCGCGATCGCTGTCGCTGTACCACGGGTCAAACAGGGTGATGTTTTGCAGCACCGAGGCGTTGAACAGGATGTCTTCCTGACTCTGTAGCCATACCTGCGACGCCAGCTGCTGCGCGCTCACCTCGTCGTTGTCCAGCAAAATTCGCCCATGCTGCGCGGAAAAAAGCCCTGCCATCAGCCGCAGCAGGGTGCTTTTTCCGGCGCCGGAGTCGCCCACGATCGCCAGCCGATCGCCGGGCTCCAGGATGAGATCAACGGCATTGAGTACCGGACGCTGCGGGTTGTAATGAAAGCTCACCTGTTCGAACGTCAGCCGCGGAACCGCTTCACCGCTGAGCGGAGCAAACTGGGACGCAGCAGGCTCATGGCGGGTGAACAGGCCCTGCGCGCGGGTATCGATCACGTGCAGCTGTGATTTACGGATCACGGCATAAAATATCCGCGTGACGTAGGAGGTAAAAATCTGTCGTAAAAAGCTGTAGGCAAAAAAGTCGCCCAGCGAGATAAGCTTTGCGTGCACCAGCGGCAGCACCACCAGCATGAAAACCACCATCTCAAGGCTGCCGGTCAGCTGGTACAGTCCCTCTTTGACCTGCTGATAGACTTTCTGCCGCTGGAGGCAGGTGAAAAGGTCATGAGACAGACGGGCAAACTGCGCTTTACGCTGCGTTTCCAGCCCGGCGGTCTTGATGGTTAACACGCCCTGAAGCGTTTCCATAAAAAAGTCATTCAGCGTCGCGCTTTTCAGCTGCAGCTGCTGCGTATACCAGCGGTCGCGAAAAATGGCCCAGACGCTGATCAGCCCCATCGCCACAATACCCACGGCGGAAATCAGCGCCAGCACCGGGGAGATCCAGAACATAATGCCGATCGCGATAACGCAGATGATCCAGTCCGAGCGGAGCCCGTTATCCAGTTCGATTTTTTGCAGCATCCCCCCCTGCCAGGCGATAAAACGGCTGAAAACGTCCCCCGGCGCGCGTTTTTCAAAAAAACGCAGCGGATTATTCAGCAGGCGGGAAAAACCGATATCGCTCTTAAGCAGGACAAAGCGGCGAATAAATCGCTCGCTAATCACCCTGACGCCCAGCGCCAGCAGCGTGGATACAACAAAGGCGAGGATGAACCATAAATAAGGAAACTGCGTATTCTGAACGTCAGAGAAGGCCTGGTTGATCGCCCGGCTGACCATCGTCGGCATTAAAAACAGGGTGAGCGACACCAGGAAGGTTAAGAGCATCAGCTTATAAATGCCCGGTACCGCCGCGGTCTCCTTCAGGCTCATCGCCCGCGGCATCTCCTGCTGCGCGCCGGCAATAACCGGGTCCGGGCCGGCAATCGCGCCGGGCGACTCTTCAAGGATCAGCGCATAGCCGCTAATCTCTTTTTTTAATGCCGAGAAAGGCAACCACTGCTGGCCAATCGCCGGATTCATGACGCAGACGTAATCCCCTTTTCGCCAGGCCAGCAGAACATAGTGGCTGGCGCCGTAGTGCAAAATGGACGGGAACGGCAGCGCATGAAGCTCAGCGTGATCGAACAACACCGGCGCGGTGGCAATGCCGATCTGCTGCAGGATAACGGATAAATCGCTCAACGATGTCCCATGATCGGATGCCGGGAAAATTTCCCGCAAAGCCGGTAGCGAGCACGGAATATTCTGGGTTTGCGCCAGCATCGCAATACAGGAGAGGCCGCATTCATTGGTCTCTTCCTGGAAAACCATATCAGGAATAATCTTTTTCATGATGATATATCAGTGATTAATAAAATAGAGCGAATGGCTGTGCCACAAAAGCCAATCCTGCGGATAATCGCGCAGGGTGTTTTCAATCATCGTTGGTAGCTTTGCTGCGACCTCTTTTGGCGACAGCGGGGAATAGATCTTTATTTTTATCCCGTGCTGATAATAGAGGTGATAAAAAACCACCTTCGCCGATACGATGCGAGAAAACCGCTGTACTCCGCTATGTAATTTCGCCGGGCGGCCAAATAGCCGGCAGCTTATTTTCCCGGACTGCGCTTCCGGGGTCTGCACGGTGTAATCGGCCGGAATGTCGGGGAAAATAATCATATTTTCCCGCCCTGCCGATACATTGGTCATTAACGCCATAAGCTCGCTAGCCAGCGATGTATTATCCTGGTGGATTGAGCAATAAGAGAGCGCGACGCCGCCCATTTTACGGCTGGCGACGGTGTAGCTTTCCGCGCTGGAAGAGACCACTACGCTGGCTTTGCCCGGCGTCACGCCGGCCCCGACCATCGCCGCTAAGATATCGGAAACGCAGTGCAGCGGCGCAAGGACGACCGGCGTCTTTTGCGCCGCCAGGGGAGCGACAACGGCGTCAAGCTCTCGCGTGCATGCCTGCATCTGGGCCAGGGTGGCCGGGTGCTGTCCCCAGGTCGCCCCTATCTCCAGCAGCTGGCGGCGCATGGCTATCCATCCGGCATCGATTCTGCCCTCGACGCCCGTCAGGCAGCGGTAGTTTTGCGTCGCCACGGCGCTGCGGCCACGGTACTGTCTGCCCAGCAGCCGCAGCCGACACAGCGCGCGAACCGCCAGCAGCAGCAGCGGCATCGGGGTAAAACGCATGACTCTACGCACCGCTTTTTGGCCGTAGCCGGTAAAAGGCCGGTAGCGCCAGCTCAGCTGCGCGGACCATTTTCTTACGCTGAAGACGCTCCAGACGATGAGAAAGCGCGCCACGCTTACTCCTTATCCTGGGTTAACAGCTGGCGCAAATAGTCGGCAAATTCAGGAAACTGACGATCCTTCGCCACTACGTATTTCTTATTCACAATAAACAGCGGCGTCGCGTTAATGTCATAAAGTTCGGTGATTTTCGCCATATATTCCAGACGCTCGGCGACGGCCTGACTTTGGCGTAGCTGATGGTATTTATCGACATCAATACTATTCTTTTTCAGCCAGCCATTAAGCGTTTCCTCATCGGCTAAATTAATCCCGCGGGTCATTACCGCGTTAAACGCCTGGTCGCGCGTCTGGCGCTCAATACCCATGACTTCAAGGGTCGCAAAAACCGGCGCAAAGACCGCCAGACCGTTATTCTCGCCAGTAATATGGATAACTTCAAAGGTGCTATCCGCGGGTAGCGTGGCGGCGAATTTTTCGATCTCTTCCTCGTTCGATGCGCAGTAGTGACAGCCATAGGACATCACTTCAATAATGCTTTTCTCATTTTTTATTGGGCTACTGGCAACGGTTGCGCTGTCAATTTTCCGCAGGGCGGAAGGCTGACTGCTATCCAGTGAAAATGTATTAAACACAAATATGTGATAGCACAGCACGGTAATTAGCGACGAAATTAACGCCACCAGAAACGTATAGCCAACGGCGGTAATAGGTTTTATCTTCATTTGATACCAGGCTCGCGAAAATAGCGGAGAAATACATGGAGGGTTCCCCCTCCATGTATCACATCAGTGATTAATAACGGGCGCTATTTGGCACGACGCACATGCTGTCCGGCGCATCTTTCATGCTAACGGTTGAACCGTGCTTATCCGTACAGGTGGTCACTTGTTTACAGGTAGAAACACCGCCAACGACCACTGTCTCGTAAGAGCTTGTGCAAGTTTCCTTGCAGCAGCCGCCAATAATAGTTGACGCTTCAATCATACTTAATTTTTGCATTTGTTAGATCCTTAACTATTTATATTGAAATGTATTTTTCTTACACTTACCTACTGGCTTAGCTATCTGCCAGTAATTCTGTCGATGTTAGACTTTGTATGCTGTTATACGCAGGGGGTGGCGACGATACATTTGAAAATATTAAACAGTTCTACGTTATTTTTAGCATTTAACTTTTTCATCAGGCCCCGTTTGCAGCGGCTCAGTCGACGAACATCAATTTTTTGCTCAGAGGAAATTTGCGACAATGACTTCCCTTTGAATATTTCTTCCATTAACCACCAGTCATCGCTGGAGATACTGTTATTAAAATCCCGGGCTAACCACTTCTGTCGGGTATAATTAATTAGCGAGCGGCTATAAAATATTTTCTTTGCCACCATCGAATCAGCGCCTTCAATGAATTTGAAAAAATTCTCCAGCGATTCATTTTTTAATAACCAGCTCGCCTCCGGGAGCAGCGAATGCAGCGCAAAAAACAGAGAAATATTATTTTCTCCTAATAAAATCACCAGCTGCTGATTTTCCCGGCAGTAGTACTCTTTAATGGTGTAAAGCGCATTAAAGCGTTCGTCCGGCAAACTGTCGACATCGCAGAGCACCCAGCGCAGCTCCTCTTTCTGCTTCGGCAGACGCAGCGTATTAATCAGCTGAGAGAACTGGTCGAGCCTTGAGAAAGCGCAGTCGCCGTCATGCGCGGCAAGATCGTCAACCAAAGAACGTACACCTTCTGAGAAAAAGATATTTTTATCGTAGAGAAAGAAACGGCGGCTCATTTATCGTCATCCTTGATCTATTCTACTGGTAATTAAGGGTGTAATACGCTGTTGCCTGGAAGGCACCGGTCTGCAAGGTTTTGTTACTCAAGGCGTCCGGTTCCCCTTCAACAAAAGCTTTAAAATTTAACTGCATGGTGGCATCGGAAATGGCGACCGCGGTTGTTGGCGTATTGAGTGAAATCGCCGTGCCGTTACTCTCTTCAAAACCAATGCCAATACCGCTGGCGGAATTTGGCGCTACCGGCGTAATCGCCAGACGGTCGCTCATATTGGCATTTTCCGTCCCGCTAAAGGTTACGGTAACGGAATTAAAAACATCGGTACTGCAATCCTTAAGCTCAATCACAAACGCTTTGGGCTGTGATTTGCTCTCCGCATAGAGCGTACGGGTTGAAATCTGGCCAAAATCCACGGCGATATTTTTGGATGAAGGAACGATACTGCAGCCATGGGCCGCGACGGTGCCTTTGAAGGTTAAGTCGCCGCCGATCAGTTCCCCGCTGGCGTACGCCGGCGTGGCCGCCGACAGTAAGCCCAGAAGTACCATAGATGCGATTAATTGACGCATGCTGCCCCCTTACTGAAACTCAGCGACCACGGTGGCCGATGCCTGGAAATCCCCTTCGAGAACATTGGTCCCGGCATTGGCAATCGGCGCAGCGGTCAGATTCCAGGTTCCCTGATTATTATTAAAACCCGGCACGTCATAAAATCTATTCGCGGCCACTAAACTGCCGCCTGAATCTTTCAGAATAATGCCAAGATTGGATCGATCGACGGCGCCGGTGGTCCCTAAATAATCGCTATTAAAACTGGCGGTATTGGCCTGCTGAATGCCCAGGCGAATATTTAAATTACCGTTCGCGAAACTTCCCCCTTCGCATTTCACCTGAATCGGCACGGACCGGCTGTAATTATTGCCATTTAGCAGCGAACCCGAACTGGGGATGGTATCAAAATCAACGACGATCGGTGTACCTGAGTTGACAATGCATTTATCCGGAACGGTAATGACCCCGGAATTAATCGAGACAATCGACATTGGAGTGCTGCCCATTCCTGAGCTATAGTTCCCCAGGCGGCCGTAAAGCTTGGCGATTTCTGTACCCAACAAGTTAACACCGTTGACAATAGGCTTAGTAATCATAAACGTTACCCGCCCCTTGGCGCCGGACTCAAAGTTATTAAATTGGGTGGTTGGCGGAACGCATTTATTCTGAAAAGCGTTATTCGATTCATTATAAAAAGGCACCGCAAAATAATCCATGCGCTGACCACGGATATAAATTTCAATTTTAACATCCATATAATCATTGAGCTTTAAATAGCCCGGCGCGCTTCCCTGCTGCATCAGCGAGGCGGTCGCAGAGTAATAAATCGCCTGATTTTCCATGGGAATGGTACAGCTGGCTATACCAGAATATTGCCCGCCCAATGAAAACTCATAAGGAATCGTTGCCCCTATGCTGTTATTGGTAATATCCTGATTGACCACGTCAATATTATACATTTTAGGTCCGCCGACCGGCGTAATTTCCCCTTCAATCGCCGCGCTGGCGTCAAGGGATAGTAAGCCGCCGCAGAGTAAAAGCGTGACGCAAGATTTTCGTCCGATAACCATCGTCGTCATCAGAGATACTCCATTTTTAAACGCAGCAGTCCGCTAAAGTTGCCCGCGGTCACGTTTCGTCCGGTTGACTCCAGCACGGCAATAAACGTCAGGCTGCTATCGCCGGTTTTCACAATAAACGGCGGCTGCGTTTGATTAATATCCAGCGCCCGTTCTTTGACATCCAGCAGGCGAATACCGGCTCCTGAGATGCTGCCGGTCAGGCGCAGCAGCTGGCGATTATGTTCATCCGATTCGCCGATAAAAGTGAGCTGAACCGCCTGCTCGCCGGTGGTGTAGAGATGCTTGCTGCTGCCCGTCGTCCGTGAGGCGATGCTGTCGCGCGCCTGCGAGGCGCCTTTCAGGCAATCTCTGAGTTCGACGCGAACCAGCACCGGCTGGCTCCGGTCGCCGGCCTGATGAAAACGGCGGGCGCTGATTTCACCCATCTCGATAATCTGCAGGCGGCTCTGCGGCGCCAGCACGCAAGGCGAGGCATAAACGGAGCCATTGAATATCACGTTACCGCCATCTTCCCCCTGATGATCCCGGTTATAGTGCTGTGGCTGTAGCGGAATATCAGCGTCGGCCAGCGCTGGCATACTGATACCGAATACAAACAGTGCTAATAGCGATAGACGCGTTTTCATCATCAGGTTCCTCTTTAATTACCCTTGCTGCGATGGCGGCAGCGCTTTACAGGTATTTCCTTCACAGCGATATTTCAGCTCCGGATGACCGCCATAATCATTCACATACATCATGGCGAAATCTCGCACGCCGCCGTCGGTTACGCTGAACTCCATGCTGGACTTCGGCGCAATCATAATCCCCGGAAACTTAGTGATTTTTTCACCCTTAACGCGGGACAAGCTAATAATGGTGATGTAATAGGGCGTCGGGTTTTGCGCGGTCATCTTATTGCCGCTCTTTTGAAAGACGACCTGGTCCTGCCAAATCTCGCTTTTGCTTTTGGGAATAATGGCCGTCGGGCGGTAAAATAATTTAATCCGCGACTGCATGGCTAACTGCAGGACATTCGCTTTATCCGGCTTGGGCGGGATTTCGCGCACGCTTAAATAAAACAGGCTTTCCCGATCCTGCGGCAGCTGGTTAATACCGTCAGTTTTGGTGACCCGCGCCACCCCTTTTTGCCCGCCGTTAATCCGCTGTAAAGGCGGCAGCACCACCAGCGGAGAGGTAATCTTGTTGCCCTTGCTGTCCTCAACCCACGATTGCGCGAGGAAAGGAATATCCGGGCTGGTGTTGGTTAAATTCGCGCTCGCCGAACTGTCTTTACCGGTGATGATCAGACGCGTGCGATCCAGCGAAACCCCTGCCTGAGCGGTACCGCCTACCGCCGCCAGCATCACAACGCCCATCCAGCAGAATTTGTTGCTTGTTATGCTCATTTTTGGCCTTTTATTACTGTCACTGTCATTTACACGGCAATAGCGCGGCTGTCGAACGACGCACGATGGTCGGCGGGATGGCAATCTGGCACTGCTTTTTCCCGCTCCACACTACGCTTAGCAGCTCCTGAGGATTAACCCCCGCCAGCCATCCCTGGCCACCTTCCATAATCATGGAGACGCTCACGCCATCGCCGTTGATAACCTCCGCGCCGAACGGTGGATAGGTACCGTCAGCCAGGCGAATAATCCCCATCATTTTTTCGCCCTTCGCCATGCCAAAGGTCTGATAGCCAATGGCGCCTTCGGTCAGCGTGGCGGTGCTGATGGCTTTTGCCGGTTCGATGGATTCCGACATCGCATCGACATCAACACGGGTATCAAAGCTGTTGTAGCTCACGATGTCCGGAATAACGGCAATGCCGAAATTGTTGGTTCTTGATTTACCATCATTGAGCGGAACGTCGCCGATACCGTTGGTATTCACCATCACGCGCGCCGTGTTGAGCGTTGCGCCGCTGTTGTGGATCGCCGCCCCGTGCCGGGTAGCGGTAAAGCCGCCGCGCAGGGTGCTGCTCAGGGAAACGTAGTGATCCTGCTGATAGCTGGCGTTGCTGTTGATTTCGGCATACTGCGAGCGGCGCTGATAGTAGCCGTCGACGTTGGCATAGCCGCTCTGGCTCGCCCCGGCGCGCAGTCGCCACAGGTTGTTGTAGTCGCTGCTGTCGGTGTACGAGAGCATCGGGCTGGTTTTGCCGTTATTGGTCTGCACGTCGAGACCGCTCCATTTGCTATCGCCAACGGGAATGGAAAGCGAGAAAGCAATAGAGTCGTCTTTACGCCCTTCGTAATCGGAACGGTAGGCCGAAATATTGGTGGTGATCCCGCGAATATTACCGACGTTAAACGAGCGCCCTAACGAGATGCCGTAGCGATCCTGGCTGCTTCGATTCCAGTAATTCTGGTGGGTATAGGTCAGAAAGACGGTAGTCGCTTTGCCTGGCTCATCGGCCCAGAACGTTTTATTCCCGGTGATGGTATAGACTTCTTTTTCACGGCCAAGGCTGTCGTAACCCTCGTAACGCTCGTTGAGATATTGCGAGAAAGAGCGGAAATCTTCCTGAGAGAAGCGATAGCCGGCGAAGGTAATTGAACTGTTATATTCGTCGAACGTTTTCGCATAGCTCAGCTTAAACGAGGTGCCTTTAAGCCGCTTCTGGTTTGACTGTTGGCTGTAGGATTCGGTGGCGTCAAGCGAGAGCGCGCCCAGTACGCTGAGATCGCGGCCAATACCGGCGGAGACCGCGGTATATTCCGCCCCTGCGCTTTGTAAACCACCGTACAGCGACCAGGCGTTGGTTATCCCCCAGGAGAAATCACCGGAAGCGAAACCTGGCCCCTGAATTTTATGGTTATAGCGGGACGGCGCGCCGACAGCCACGTTGTAACGCACGTAGCCGGGACGCGTGAGGTAAGGAATGTTGGCGGTGTTAACCTGGAACGTCGAAATGGAACCGTCCTGCTCCTCCACCTGAACATCCAGCGTACCGCGCACCGAGCTGCGTAAATCCTGAATGTTAAACGGTCCGGCGGGAACCGTCGTTTCATAAATAATGCGCCCGCTCTGCTTCACCGTCACTTTGGCGTTGGTCTTGGCCAGGCCGCGAATTTCCGGCGCGTAGCCCTGCAGGTTTGGCGGCAGCTGACGCTCATCGCTGGCGAGATTAAGCCCGGTAAAGCGCACGGTGTCGAAGACCTGAGAATCAAGGTAGATCTCCCCCGCCGTCAGCTTTGCCGCCATCATCGGCAGCGGACGGTAGGCGTAGATCTGATTCATGTCGAAATCAAATTGATGCGTCGCGCTGTAATAGCTGGTCTGATATTCGCCGCGCAAACGCCAGCCGCCGAGGTTAAACCCGGTCTGGCCGTATCCGCTCAGGGTGGTGTAATCTTCATGCATATCAAGCTGGCGGGTATATTGCCCGGTCAGACTGTAGTCGAGCAAAAACCCACCGATGCCCTGGTCCCAGCGCTCCGGCGGCGTCCAGTTCGGATCGTTGTATTTCATCCACGCCTGCGGGACGGTGATGTCCAGCACCCCGGCGTAGTTGCTGAGCTTAGCCCCAGGAAGGCTCAGCAGGTCATAGCAATCGGCAAACGGCTGTGCGACCTTTTTCTGCGCTTCTTCTTTCAACGCCAATCTGGCAAGAATTTCGCCGTTAATGCAGGCCTGGGTATGCTTCTGGTCTTTAGAAGCCAGATAGCGAACCTTTTGCTGCCCCACCGCCTGGCCATTTATTTTAATATCTAATAAGTACTCGCCCGGCGGGACATAGTTGTCGGTGGCGAAACGGGTTAAATCGATATTGTCGCGATCGGCGGCATCCAGTACGTCGGTATTGAATTCCACGTCGGTTGAGGCACAAGCCATAGAAGCACAGCAGAAAAAAAGCATCTGAGAGAGGATTATTTTTATTTTTAGTTCTGCTGACATGACTATTCATCCCGAATCATTCAGTAAAATATCGTGCGCGGTAAACAAGCTACAACAGCAATAGCTGGCTTGCGTCTAGTTGTAATCCATATAAAAACGAGTGACGGCGTAAAAATCCCCAGCCTTAATATGTTGCTGAACCGGAACCAGCGAAGCGGTGAATTTCAGTGTATTATTCTCATCACTTAGCAGGTATCCCGAGGAGGGTTCTCCAAAAGTTAAAACTTCCCCACGGCGATCGCGAATCTGTATACCAAACCCCTTTCCTTCCCCATCCGGAATTAATACGGTCGGGTCCTGCGATGACGCATTGCCGGTAAAAGTAATCGTGGCATAAGCACCGGGCGTTGATTGATTTTCGCTGCCGTAAGACGCGCAGCCCACTAAGCGCACCAGAAAAGGCCGGACGAGCTTACCTTCTTGATCCATATTAATATCGCGAGCGGATATGTTGCCGAAATCCACCCATAGCTCCCGCGAGCTGGGATCAATATCGCAGGCGGCAGCAACCAGCTCCCCCGAAAGCGCCAGCTGTCCGGGCGTAAAATTAGTACTCGAAGCATGTCCGGAAAAGAGTAATACCGATACGAATAGCGCCATCAGTCTCTTTTTCTCTGTATCCTTAACCATACTCAGAATTCCATATTATCGGGTACACCATCCAATATCGCGGGGAGGAACCTCCCCGCGAGCGATAACTCAAAATCGATTATTGATAATCGATAGTGAAATTGATCGTTGACTGGAATGCACCCGCGGTTACGGTAGTGGTAGAACCGCTCGCTGCCGCTTCCGCTTTCAGGAAGGCCACGAAAGGAATGGTGTTAGTACCATCGACCAGGGTGACCGGCGTGGTCTGCGCGCCCCAGGTCACAGTCTGGCTAGCGCTATCTTTCAGGCCGATACCTGCACCAGATGCGGTACCAGAAGTAAAGGCAGCCAGAGTAGGATCGTTCGGGTTAACCGAAGTCGGGGTATAGGAAACAACGGCGCTGCTGGCGATGGTGGTATCGCAATACTGCAGCTCGATGTTTTTGGTTTCAGTTGCCTGACCACCGCCTTGCAGCAGGGAAACTGGAACCTGACCAAAATCAACGGTTACCGGGCTGGACGACGGCGCTAAACCACACGCGGTATTCACCAGCTCACCCTGAAGCTCAATCTGACCATTAGTGGTATCAGCCAGTGCAGACATTGAGCCGAGAGCAGCAGTTAATGCCACAGCCATAGCAACTTTATTCAGTTTCATAGAAAATTCCTGCGTTATAAATTTTTATCCTAAAGAGTAAGGAGCTATAAAATTGCTGAGTTATACTCTCATAACAATTTGCAGCCCTCCGCATCACCGAAAAATCCGTTTCAATAATTAGACTATTAATTAATATTAATAATTTAATTAAAGCCAGATCCCCTGGTCGACAAAAATACTAACAAATCATTTTTTAGGTAAAAAGAGATACATTTACAAAGGAATTAAAAAAAGATTTAACCTCGCGAACAATGCCACCATAGGAAATTAACTCGCAGAATGCTGAGATATATCCTAAAAACAAATTACGACAGGTAATTAATAGAGGATAAACGAAAGATGTTGATGGTAAGAGAATTGTAACACAGATCACATTTTATTAACAAAGACCCTTTTCTGCTATACGCAATAGTGAAAAGCAGGCGGAATAAGGGAAATAACGCGAGGCGTAAGGCGCCGGTGAAAAACGGATTTCTCCCCGTCTACACCATCGACCTGCATTCGCCAGTATAGCCTTTTTCCGCTGCGACCTCCCCCTCCGGCATACCGCCGCTGCTTCTTGTTTTCCTGACCTGAAGACTCCGTTATCATGCGGCTCATGAGTCAATAAACAAAAATGCACAGTTTCACGGGAACCGATGAGCGATAGCGCGACGTCATGAAAACAATAAACTCCGCTAACTCATTAAAACTTCAGAAAATGGACAGCAAAAACTGATGAGTACACTAGAGAATCTTGACGCCCACACCCCGATGATGCAGCAGTATCTCAAGCTGAAAGCCCAGCACCCGGAGATTCTGCTGTTTTACCGGATGGGTGATTTTTACGAACTGTTCTATGACGATGCGAAACGCGCATCGCAGCTGCTGGATATCTCGCTGACGAAGCGCGGCGCTTCCGCGGGCGAACCGATTCCGATGGCCGGGATCCCCCATCACGCGGTTGAGAACTATCTGGCTAAGCTGGTTAATCAGGGCGAGTCGGTGGCCATTTGCGAACAGATTGGCGATCCGGCAACCACCAAAGGGCCGGTTGAACGCAAAGTCGTCCGCATTGTGACACCGGGTACCATCAGCGATGAAGCGCTGCTGCAGGAACGCCAGGACAATCTGCTGGCCGCCATCTGGCAGGACAGTAAAGGTTTTGGCTACGCCACCCTCGATATCAGCTCCGGACGTTTTCGCCTGAGCGAACCCGCTGACCGCGAAACGATGGCGGCGGAGCTTCAGCGCACCAACCCCGCCGAGCTGCTGTACGCGGAGGATTTTGCCGAGTCGTCGCTGATTGAGGGCCGCCGCGGCCTGCGCCGCCGTCCGCTGTGGGAATTTGAAATCGACACCGCGCGCCAGCAGCTCAATCTCCAGTTCGGCACGCGCGATCTAGTTGGTTTCGGCGTTGAAAACGCCCCGCGCGGCCTGTGCGCCGCCGGCTGCCTGCTGCAGTACGTCAAAGACACCCAGCGCACGTCATTGCCGCATATCCGCTCCATCACGATGGAGCGCCAGCAGGACAGCATCATTATGGATGCGGCCACGCGCCGCAATCTGGAGATCACCCAGAACCTGGCCGGCGGCTTTGATAATACGCTGGCCTCAGTGCTCGACTGCACCGTGACCCCCATGGGCAGCCGTATGCTTAAGCGCTGGCTGCATATGCCGGCGCGCGACACCGCCGTGCTGGTAGAGCGCCAGCAGACCATCGGCGCGCTGCAGGAACATTACACCGAGCTGCAGCCGGTACTGCGCCAGGTCGGCGACCTCGAACGTATTCTGGCGCGCCTGGCGCTGCGCACCGCCCGCCCTCGCGATTTAGCGCGTATGCGTCACGCTTTCCAGCAGCTGCCGGCACTGCGCGCGATGCTGGGGGACGTCGACTGTGCGCCAGTACAGCGGCTCCGGGAAAAGATGGGGGAATTTAGCGAGCTGCGTGAACTGCTGGAACGGGCGATTATCGATGCGCCGCCGGTACTGGTTCGCGACGGCGGCGTTATCGCCCCCGGCTATAACGCGGAACTCGATGAGTGGCGCGGCCTGGCCGATGGCGCGACCGATTACCTCGACAGACTGGAAGTTCGCGAGCGCGAGCGTCTGGGGCTGGACACGCTGAAGGTAGGCTACAACGCCGTCCACGGCTACTACATCCAGATTAGCCGCGGTCAGAGCCAGCATGCGCCGATCCACTACGTCCGTCGCCAGACCCTCAAGAACGCCGAGCGCTATATTATTCCTGAGCTGAAGGAGTATGAAGACAAAGTGCTGACCTCCAAAGGGAAGGCGCTGGCGCTGGAAAAGCAGCTGTACGATGAACTTTTCGATATGCTGCTGCCGCATCTTGGCGATCTGCAGCAGAGCGCCAGCGCGCTGGCGGAGCTCGATGTGCTGGTGAACCTCGCCGAGCGCGCGGAGACCCTCAACTACTGCTGCCCGACTTTTAGCGATAAGCCGGGTATTCGTATCAGCGAAGGCCGCCATCCGGTGGTTGAGCAGGTTCTGAAAGAGCCGTTCATCGCTAACCCGCTGCACCTCGCCCCGCAGCGGAGAATGCTGATTATCACAGGTCCGAATATGGGCGGTAAAAGTACCTATATGCGTCAGACCGCGCTGATCGCCCTGCTGGCGTATATCGGCAGCTACGTTCCGGCGGAAAAAGTCGATATCGGCCCCATCGATCGTATTTTCACCCGCGTCGGCGCGGCGGATGACCTGGCCAGCGGCCGCTCAACCTTTATGGTAGAGATGACCGAAACCGCCAATATTCTGCATAACGCCACCGAGCATAGCCTGGTGCTGATGGATGAAATCGGTCGTGGCACCTCGACCTACGATGGTCTGTCGCTGGCGTGGGCCTGCGCGGAAAATCTGGCGAACAAGATTAAGGCCCTGACCCTGTTTGCCACCCACTACTTCGAGCTGACCCAGCTGCCGGAGAAAATGGAAGGCGTGGCCAACGTCCATCTTGATGCTCTGGAGCACGGCGACACTATCGCCTTCATGCACAGCGTGCAGGATGGCGCGGCCAGTAAGAGCTACGGTCTGGCGGTTGCCGCGCTGGCCGGTGTGCCGAAAGAGGTGATTAAACGCGCGCGGCAGAAGCTGCGCGAGCTGGAAAGCATTGCGCCGAGCGCTGCCGCCACGCAGGTGGACGGTACCCAGATGTCGCTGCTTTCCGCTCCGGAAGAGACCTCGCCCGCGGTTGAAGCGCTGGAGAATCTTGACCCGGATTCGCTGACTCCGCGCCAGGCGCTGGAGTGGATCTATCGCCTGAAGAGCCTGGTGTAGTTCTCGTTTAACGTGAAAAAACGGCAGCGCCCTGCGGTGCTGCCGTTTTAACAAATGCAAACTGGGTGCGAGAGGATGCATCCTGACAACCAATACGCGGGGTTGCCCCCCGCGCTGATGCTATTTCTTCGATTCGTAAGCGAGAACAGCTTTAAACTCCATACTACGCTCTTTAATACTGAGTTCGCACAGCGAGCTGCGCACCAAAAGCGTAAATCCCAGTACCGTAATACACAGTACAACGATTGCCACAAGGGCATATTTTGTTAGCATGTCTTGCCTCCCTGCAAAGAAGAGACTAACATCTGAATTGTTAGGGTTCATACGCCAGCCTCGGTTGATAGAAATATCTTCTGGGGCTTTCGTCTATCTGAATCCTTGTCAATGCTCAAAGCCAGATAGCCTCAAGCACCCGCCGCTATTCTATATTTTCCCGGCCGCGAAACTTATCGGTAATTTATCAAACCCGTTGATTTTATTATAAACTGGAAGAAGGCTCGCAAACGTATCTGCTCTATTAACCTTTTATGCAATTTGAAAATTTAATTAATAAATATTTTGCATTGATTAACTAAATATAAAAAGGCCCGACTAAGCGGGCCCGTTGATTTTAGCGTTTATCTTCCGCCAGCAGCGGCGGAATATGAGGCACCATTGGCGCGTCATCGATATCCTTTTGGGTCATGCGGAACGCTTCCGGATAATGTTCCCGGCTGGTGCGGCGTAGCGGTTCAGTATTCCGCCAGGTGTAGAAACAGTGCTGGCACTGAAATACCATCCAGACATCTTTTACCGGCGATGTTGCCAGCACTTCAATATGTTTATCGGCGCAGCGTGGACAAATCATCTTCTTCTCCTTATTTACGGTTGGCCAGCATGGCGGTCAGTTTTTCAGCCCAGGCTTTGGTTTCAGGAAGATCCTGTACCGGCTGGCTGTAGTGGCCGCGCAGATCGGGCGCAACCGGCGTGGTGGCGTCGATAATCAGTTTGTCGGTGATCCCCGCCGGGCTGGAGCCTGGATCAAGCTCCAGGACCGACATATTCGGCAACTGCACCAGGTCACCCGCCGGGTTGACCTTCGACGACAGCGCCCACATCACCTGCGGCAGGTTGAACGGGTCGACGTCTTCATCAACCATGATCACCATCTTCACGTAGCCCAGGCCGTGCGGCGTGGTCATCGCCCGCAGACCCACCGCGCGGGCAAAGCCGCCGTAGCGTTTTTTGGTGGAGATAATCGCCAGCAGGCCGTGGGTGTACATCGCGTTGACGGCCTGCACCTCCGGGAACTCGGCCTTCAGCTGCTGATACAGCGGTACGCAGGTGGCCGGGCCCATCAGGTAGTCGATCTCGGTCCACGGCATACCGAGATAGAGGGACTCGAAAATCGGATTGCTGCGGTAAGAAACCTTATCGATACGCACCACCGTCATATTACGGCCGCCCGAGTAGTGGCCGGTAAATTCGCCGAACGGGCCTTCAATTTCGCGCTTGCGGCTTTCAATCACCCCTTCGAGGATCACCTCTGACCCCCACGGTACGTCGAAGCCGGTCAGCGGCGCGGTGGCGATTGGGTACGGGCTTTCACGCAGCGCGCCGGCCATCTCATATTCCGACTGATCGTATTTCAGCGGCGTGGCGCCCATCAGGGTGATAATCGGATCGTTACCCAGGGTAATGGCAATCGGCAGGTCTTCACCGCGCTCTTCCGCTTTGTGCAGATGCAGAGCGATATCGTGCATAGGTACCGGCTGCAGGCCGAGTTTACGTTTGCCCTTCACCTCCATACGGTAAATGCCGACGTTTTGCTTACCAAAATTGTCCGGGTCGAGAGGATCGCGAGAAACCACGCAGGCTTTGTCGAGATAAAAGCCGCCGTCGCCGTCATTGAGACGGAACAGGGGCAGAATATCGAACAGATTAATCGCCTCGCCGTCAACGGTATTTTCCGCCCACGCCGGGTTTGCCCGCCGCTCCGGCGTTACCGGGAATTTATCCCAACGACGAATAAATTCGTCGATCTGATTTTTCACCGGCGTATTCGGCGGCAGCCCCAGCGAGATAGCGTGGTTCTGCCAGGAACCGATGGTGTTCATTGCCACGCGCGCATCGGTAAAACCGCGAATATTGTCAAACCACAGCGCGGGGGCGCCATCGCCGATGCGCCCGGTCGCGTTTGCCGCCGCGGCCAGATCCGGCTCCGCGTTCACTTCTTCGCTAATTTTCAGCAGTTGCCCCTGGTCGTCCAGCGCCTGCAAAAAGCTGCGCAAATCATCAAAAGCCATTATTCATTCTCCTGTGATACATTCTCTACCGCCCGCAACCCGCTCCAGCGGCGCGCTTTGTGATACTCCAGACCGAACTGATCCAGCACCCGCGTGACAACGTGGTCAGTGACGTCCTCAATGGTTTTGGGATGGTTGTAATAAGCGGGCATGGGCGGCACCATCGCCACACCCATGCGTGACAGGGCCAGCATGTTTTCCAGATGGATCGTGCTCAACGGCATTTCACGCGGCACCAGCACCAGCTTACGCCCCTCTTTCAGCACCACGTCCGCGGCCCGCCCCACCAGCCCCTCGGCATAACCGGCACGGATACCCGCCAGCGTTTTCATACTGCAGGGGATAACGATCATGCCGTCGGTACGAAATGAACCCGATGAGATGACGGCGGCCTGGTCCGCCGGACTGTGCGAGAAATCGGCCAGCGCAGCCACTTCACGGGCGCTGTAAGGCGTTTCCAGCTCAATGGTGGTTTTGGCCCACTTTGACATCACCAGATGCGTTTCCACTTCCGGCATCTCTCGAAGCGCTTTGAGCAGCGCCACGCCCAGCGGAGCGCCCGTCGCTCCGGTCATCCCTAGGATTAGCTTCATCATCGCCTCACAATTGTTCGTACACGAACGTTTTTATTAAAACTACCCTTGATAAGCTTTTCGTGCAAGTGCGTTCGTACACGGCCGCATTTTTCATCAAAACAGGAAAAATGCTAAAACGCCTCCCGAACGGCTATCATAGAGCCGACGGGTTGATTACGGAGTTGTCATGGAGTTAAAAAACGAGGCGTTTCACCTGCTACGCCAGCTTTTTCAGCAGCACACCGCCCGCTGGCAGCTTGAACTGCCGGACCTCACCAAACCGCAGTATGCGGTGATGCGTTCCATTGCCGAACATCCCGGCATTGAACAGGTGACGCTAACGGAAGCGGCGGTCAGCACAAAAGCGACGCTGGCGGAGATGCTGAGCCGAATGGAGAGCCGCGGTCTGGTTCGTCGCGAACACGATCCGGCGGACAAACGCCGTCGGTTTGTCTATTTAACCGCAGAAGGCGAAGCGCTACTGGCAAGCTCAATGCCGCTGGGTAACGCCGTTGATGAAGAATTTTTAGGTCGGCTGAACGATGAAGAACGGCAGCAGTTTTCGCAAATCATCCACAAGCTGGTAGCGCGAGAACCCAATTAACCCAGGCGCTCGCGGAGAAAATCAATAAACGCCCGGACCCTGACGGGAACGTGCTGCGCGTCCGGGTAAACCGCGTACACCCCCTGGCGCGGAAAGCTAAACGCCGGCATCACCTTCACCAGCGCGCTGTCTGCCAGCGCTGCGGCCACCAGCCATTCGGGCAGCAGCGCGATGCCGCTGCCCGCCAGCGCAAAGGCCATCAGCGCGCTGGCGCTATCTGCCGACAGCCGCGGCGCCTGTTTAATCTCGAAGGCGATGCTCTCCTCATCGGGCCCGGTAAGCGGCCAGCGGAGCGGTGCGGTCAGACGTTCATGAATAATCCACGCCGCGTGGGCCAGCTCCTCAAGCGTCTTTACAGGATGCTGCGCCAGCCATGATGGGGCAGCAACCGGGACGATGGCAAAACGCGATATCAGCGCCGCGCGGTAGCGCGAATCCGCCAGCGTCCCGAGGCGAATCGCCACGTCAAACCGTTCGGAGATTAAATCCGCGTGGTGAGAAGAAGAAACATGGCGCACGCGGAGCGCTGGATGCCGCTGGCTGAACTCCGCCAGCGCCGGGATAATCACCTGCGCGCCATATTCTGGCGTCGTTGTGATCCGCAGTTCACCGCTCAACCCCACGTGGCTGCCCCGGACGTCGTCCTGCAGGTTTTCCGCCGCTTTCAGCAGCACGACCCCGCGATGATAGAAGAGCGAACCGGCTTCCGTCAGCGTCAGCCGACGGGTCGATCGCAACAGCAGCGTAACCCCCAGCTCGCTCTCCAGCTGGCGAATGTTGAAACTCACCACCGCCTTGGTCTGCCCCAGCGCCGTCGCCGCCGCGGTAAAACTTCCGCTATCGACCACCGCTACAAACATGTTCATCCGCTGCAGGTTCAGCATCGCGCCGCCAATTGTCAAAAAATTTCAGACAGTATATCTCCGAATGTCGTGTTTATTCGCCCTGACGCTGAGGTTTACAGTAGCGGCCTTCACGGGGGGTTTAATCAATGACGTATCGCAGCAAGGTCGCAACCGTTTTTCTGCTGGGTTTCTTTCTCGACTTAATCAATATGTTCATCGCCAGCGTCGCCTTTCCGGCGATGAGCCGAACGCTGCACGCGTCGGTGGGCGAACTGGCGTGGGTCAGCAATGGCTATATTGCCGGGCTCACGCTGGTACTGCCGTTTAGCGCCTGGCTCAGCCAGCAGTTTGGTACCCGGCGGGTATTCCTGCTTTCGCTCAGCATATTTAGCTTTGGGGCTCTGGCCGCAGGAATGGCCGACTCGTTGACCAGCCTTGTCATGTGGCGCGCCCTGCAGGGGATGGGCGGCGGACTATTGATTCCGCTAGGCCAGTCGCTAACCTGGCAACAGTTCAGGCCTCATGAGCGGGCGAAACTTTCCGCCGCGGTGATGCTGGTCGGGCTGCTGGCGCCGGCGTGCTCGCCGGCGATCGGCGGGGTGCTGGTGCAGTCGCTCAGCTGGCGCTGGGTTTTCTTTGCCAGCCTGCCGATCGCGCTGCTGACGTTCGGACTGGCAGCGCTGTGGATTAAGGATGAGAGACGCGTCGCGCGGCCGGGGGGACTCCTGCGTCTCTCGCTACTGCGCGATCCGCTGCTGCGCTTTTCAATGCTGGTCTATCTCTGCGTGCCGGGGACTTTTATTGGCATCAATGTCGTCGGGATGTTTTATTTACAAAGCGTGACGGGGATGTCGCCCTCCGCCATCGGCGCCCTGATGCTTCCGTGGTCGCTGGCTTCGTTTGTGGCGATCGCGACGACCGGCCGCTATTTCAATCGTCTCGGCCCCCGCCCGCTTATCGCGGTCGGCTGCCTTCTCCAGGCTGTCGGGATCGTCACCCTGGCTGGCGTCAATGCGCATACCGCCAGCAGTATGCTAATCGCGGCATTTATATTCATGGGCGCAGGCGGCAGCCTGTGCAGCAGTACGGCCCAGAGCAGCGCGTTTCTGAATGTGGCGAACGGCGATATGCCGGACGCCAGCGCGCTGTGGAATCTTAACCGCCAGCTCAGTTTCCTGATGGGATCTGCGCTACTGGCAGCCTTACTGAGCGCCTTTTTGCTTTACTGGCCAACGCCGCAGGCGTGGCGTGGCGTATTTATCGCCGCCGCCGCGTTGACCCTGGCGCCGCTGCTGGGCTGCCTTACCTTCGATAACCGGGCGATAATCATGCGCCTGCACGGTAAAATGGAGAACAAATGAATCGCTATATTGCGGAAGTTATTGCGGCCCACGTGGCTATAGAAAACTGGCTGAATCAGGGGGACGGGAGCGCCGACGCGCTGATGCGTCGCTTTAGCCCGGACTTTACCATGATCCCGATAAACGGTATGCGCATGGATCATCAGGCGGTCAGCGCCTTTTTTCACGGGGCTCGCGCCAGCCGTCCGGGCTTAAAGATTGTCGTCGATAGTGCCGCCATACTTGCCGAATGGCGCGATGGCGCAGCGGTGAGCTACCGGGAAACACACGCTCTCCCAGGCAAAGCGGAAACCGCGCGCTGGTCGACGGTTCTTTTCCGTCTGCAGGAAGAGAAAATCATCTGGCGGCACCTCCACGAGACGGCGATCGCGTAAGCGACGGAGGCCCAAAAAAGAAAAAGGCCCAATCAAAGGATTGAGCCTTTTTTAAGAAAGGTGTCTTACTCGCGGAACAGCGCTTCGATGTTCAGCCCCTGGCTTTGCAGGATCTCCCGCAGACGGCGGAGACCTTCTACCTGGATCTGACGCACGCGTTCGCGGGTCAGGCCAATTTCGCGGCCCACATCCTCAAGCGTCGCGGCTTCATAGCCGAGCAGACCAAAGCGACGAGCCAGCACTTCACGCTGCTTGGCGTTCAGTTCGAACAGCCATTTGACGATGCTTTGTTTCATATCATCGTCCTGCGTGGTGTCTTCCGGGCCGTTGTCTTTTTCATCGGCCAGAATATCCAGCAGCGCTTTTTCCGAGTCGCCGCCCAGCGGTGTATCCACCGAGGTAATGCGCTCGTTCAGACGCAGCATCCGGCTCACGTCATCAACTGGCTTATCCAGCTGTTCGGCTATCTCTTCCGCGCTTGGCTCGTGGTCCAGCTTATGGGACAACTCGCGTGCGGTACGCAGATAAACGTTCAGCTCTTTGACGATATGGATAGGTAAACGAATGGTACGGGTTTGGTTCATGATCGCCCGTTCAATCGTTTGGCGAATCCACCAGGTCGCGTAAGTCGAAAAACGGAACCCACGTTCCGGGTCAAACTTCTCAACTGCGCGAATCAGCCCCAGGTTACCTTCTTCAATCAGATCCAGCAGAGCCAGACCGCGATTGCCGTAACGGCGGGCTATCTTGACGACCAGACGCAGGTTACTTTCGATCATCCGGCGGCGTGACGCAACGTCACCACGCAGCGCGCGACGCGCAAAATAAACCTCTTCTTCGGCCGTCAGCAGTGGGGAATAACCAATCTCTCCAAGATAAAGCTGCGTCGCATCGAGCACCCGTTGGGTTGCTCCCTGCGAAAGAAGCTCTTCCTCAGCCAGATCGCTATCACTGGGTTCCTCTTCAACTAAGGCTTTCTCATCAAAAACCTCGACTCCGTTCTCATCAAATTCCGCGTCTTCATTTAAATCATGAACTTTCAGCGTATTCTGACTCATAAAGATGGCTCCTACCCGTGATCCCTGAGCAAAGCACCTTCCGCTAAACATCACTTAAAAGACGCCCGGACGAGAACCTTTTCTGCCCCGGTAAAGCAGGCATTCTGGCCGCCCTGGCGCCTCTTTTAGCGATACTGAGCTTATCCGTACTTTGCCAAATTATCGCTGCGGTAAATACTGCAGCGGGTTGACGGATTTCCCCTTGTAACGAATTTCAAAATGCAAACGTGTAGAACTTGTACCTGTGCTACCCATGGTAGCGATTTTCTGCCCCGCCTTGATATCTTGTTGCTCTTTTACCAGCATCGTATCGTTATGTGCGTAGGCGCTCAGGTAATCATCGTTGTGTTTGATGATAATAAGATTACCGTAACCGCGCAGTGCGTTACCGGCATAGACGACGCGCCCATCTGCGGTCGCGACAATAGCCTGTCCTTTACTGCCTGCAATATCAATACCTTTATTGCCACCTTCGGCACCACTAAAGTTCTCGATAACCTTGCCATCAGTCGGCCAGCGCCATGAAGAGATCGGCGAACTGGTTGACGTACTGCTTGCAGTCGATTGGGTTGTGCTGACAGCCGGGGCCGTAACAGGCGCGACGGTTGTTGTCGTCGTCGCAGGCTTGTTATTCGGCAACATCTTATTAGCACTCTGTTCACCTGAAGATTCAGAATACGTAATAGTTGGTTGGGACGCAACCACCGCGGTGGATTTTTGTGCAGAATTTGCGGTTAACATCCCGCCGCTGCTGGCCTTCACGCTGGCCTGGGCGACAGGGTTATCTCCGGTGATTGGCTGACCGGACGCGTTGCCAACCTGCAGCGTCTGACCCACGTTCAGACCGTACGGCGCCGGGATATTATTACGCTGCGCCAGGTCGCGGAAGTCGTTCCCGGTGACCCACGCAATATAGAATAGCGTGTCGCCGCGTTTAACAGTATAGGTACTGCCGCCGGTATAGCTACCTTTCGGAATATCCCCATACTTACGGTTGTAGACAATTTTGCCGTTCACCGTTTGTACCGGCTCCTGAGCCATCGGCTGAACCTGAGCGGGCTGCGTCTGCACCGGCTGCGTTTGTACCGGGCGCGCCTGCGGAACGTTATTGGATGGAGGCGTGATCAGCATTCCGGAATTCGTGCTGGAAGACGAAGTCCCGCCAGCCGAGCTGACCGGCGCAGGCGGATTGTTGGAGCTGCTGCAGCCTGCCAGCCACAGTGACACCAGTGATAAAGCCGCAATGCGGCTTAAGGTAAAATTTGGGCTTCCCGCGCTCATTTATCCCCCAGGAATATGTTAACTACCAATATCTTGCTCACCGGACGGCACCCGGCCAGGACACGAAAAATGCGTCCACCCTATGCCTAAATGCAGGCAAAAAAACCTGGAATAATCCGGGTTCAGGCTAACTCCCCCTTCACGAGGGGAACAAAGCGCACGGCTTCGACAGTATCAATGACAAACTCGTTGCCGCGCCGACGGATCCGCTTCAGGAACTGATGCTCTTCGCCAACCGGCAGCACCAGTACGCCGCCATCGTCCAGCTGCGCCAGCAGCGCGGCCGGAATTTCCGGCGGCGCGGCGGTAACGATAATCGCGTCGAACGGCGCACGCGCCTGCCAACCCTGCCATCCATCGCCGTGACGGGTTGAAACATTATGTAAATCAAGTTGTTTAAGTCGACGGCGCGCGTGCCACTGCAAACTCTTAATTCGCTCAACCGAGCAAACGTGATGCACCAGATGCGCCAGAATCGCCGTCTGATAGCCAGAGCCGGTGCCGATTTCCAGCACCCGGGACTCCGGCGTTAGCGTCAGAAGCTCGGTCATCCGCGCCACCATGTAGGGTTGCGAGATGGTTTGCCCCTGACCAATCGGCAGCGCCGTGTTTTCCCACGCCTTATGTTCAAAGGCTTCATCAACAAACTTTTCTCGCGGCACCATGGCGATCGCGTTCAGCACGCGCTCGTCAATAATGCCCTGCGTGCGGAGCTGATTGAGAAGACTTTCAACACGTTTACTTACCATTGCGTATCAACTCCAACGCGATCCAGCCAGCCGCTAACCACCTCATGCGCGCCGTGGGCGGTTAAATCGACGTGTAGCGGCGTGACCGACACATAGCCTTCATCCACGGCGGCAAAGTCGGTATCCGGCCCGGCGTCGTACTTTTCGCCCGGCGGTCCGATCCAGTACAGCGTATTGCCGCGCGGATCTTTTTGCGGGATCACCTGGTCGGAAGGATGGCGACTGCCGCAGCGGGTCACGCGGATACCTTTGATCTGCTCAAGAGGCAGATCCGGCACGTTGATATTGAGAATGCGCCCGGTGCGCAGCGGCTCGCGGCCTAAAGCGCGCAGAATAGAGCAGGTGACCGCAGCAGCGGTATCGTAATGCTGATAGCCGTTTAGCGAGACGGCCAGCGCCGGAAAGCCCAGATGACGGCCTTCCATCGCGGCGGCAACGGTGCCGGAATAGATGACGTCGTCACCGAGGTTGGGTCCGGCGTTAATGCCGGAAACCACGATATCCGGACGCGGCCGCATCAGGGCGTTGACCCCGAGATAAACACAGTCCGTCGGCGTGCCCATCTGTACGGCGATATCGCCGTTATCAAAAGTGAAAGTACGAAGCGAAGATTCCAGCGTCAGGGAGTTCGACGCTCCGCTGCGGTTACGATCGGGTGCAACTATCTGAACCTCAGCGAATTCCCGTAAGGCCTTTGCCAGGGTCTGAATGCCCGGCGCATGAATCCCATCATCGTTACTCAGCAATATTCGCATAGTCACCCGTTGTATTGATAAGCTCCCTTACTACGCTGGTGGCGAAGCTGCCCGCGGGCAGCCAGAAACGCAGTTCAACGGTAACGTCATCCCACCAGTTCCAGCTCATCTGCTGGGGATAAAGCAGCATCGCCCGGCGGGCGGCCTCTACTTTTTCACGCACCAGCAGCGCCTGTAGCTGCGTCTCTTCGACCACTGCCGCCTGCTCGGCGGCCAGCGCATCCCGTTGGCTTCCCCAGTCGCCGCTGCCCACAAGCGCAGCGGTAATCATCAGCTCGCGGTTATCTACCCGCGCCTGGAGTTCCATCAGTTCTTCAGAGGCCGCAACGAACCAGCTTCCGCGCCCCGCTAATTGTAGCGCATCGCCATCAACAACCTGATTAAATTCCGGTTTTTTTAATCTAATACCAACCTGTTGATTAAACAATGCGCTGCGGGCCGCCGACAACCAAAAACTGCGTTTATTGCGATCGCGCACCGGCGCGCCGCTCTCGGCCCAGCGCAGCGCCCCCAGCAGGTTACTGCCGCCGATACCGAAGCGCTGGGCGCCAAAATAGTTAGGTACGCCATGCTCAGCAATCGCCTGTAAACGCGTTTCGACATCGTCGCGATCGCTGATTTCGCGCAGCACCAGCGTAAACTGGTTCCCCTTCAGCGCCCCGAGGCGCAGCTTGCGCTTATGGCGCGCGTACTCCAGTACCTGACAGCCTTCAAGCTGAAATTTGCTCAGGTCGGGCATCTCTTTGCCCGGCACTCGGGCGCACAGCCACTGTTCAGTCACCGCGTGTTTGTCCTTCTGCCCGGCAAAGCTCACTTCACGCGCATGAATTTTAAGGAATTTTGCCAGCGCGTCAGCAACAAAACGGGTATTGCAGCCGTTTTTCAGAATACGCACCAGCACATGCTCGCCTTCGCCGTCAGGCGCAAAGCCGAGATCCTCAACCACCACGAAGTCCTCCGGGTTGGCTTTTAGCAGCCCCTGGCTCAGCGGTTTTCCATGCAGATAAGTGAGTTCGTCAAAAGCGATCATTTCTCCGCCTTACGCAGCAGCGCCACCGCTTCACAGGCAATGCCTTCGCCGCGACCGGTAAAGCCCAGCTTTTCCGTGGTGGTGGCTTTGACGTTAACATCGTCCATATGGCAACCGAGATCTTCGGCAATAAAGATGCGCATCTGGGGAATATGCGGCAGCATTTTTGGCGCCTGGGCGATAATGGTGACGTCAACGTTGCCAAGGGTATAGCCTTTCGCCTGAATCCGCCGCCACGCTTCGCGCAGCAGTTCGCGGCTGTCGGCGCCCTTAAAGGCCGGGTCGGTATCCGGGAACAGCTTGCCGATGTCGCCCAGCGCCGCCGCGCCAAGCAGCGCATCGGTCAGCGCGTGCAGCGCGACGTCGCCGTCGGAGTGGGCCAGCAGCCCTTTCTCGTAGGGTACGCGCACGCCGCCGATGATGATTGGGCCTTCACCGCCAAAAGCGTGTACGTCAAAACCGTGTCCAATTCGCATTAAGCCTTCTCCTGGTGTCGGGAACGGGTAAGGTAAAATTCGGCCAGCGCCAGGTCTTCCGGGCGCGTCACTTTAATATTATCAGCTCGTCCGGCGACCAGTTCAGGATGAAAACCGCAGTACTCCAGCGCCGAGGCTTCGTCGGTGATGATCGCCCCTTCATTAAGCGCCCGCGTCAGGCAATCAACAAGCAGTTCGCGAGGGAAAAATTGCGGCGTCAGCGCGTGCCATAAATCGTTACGTTCAACGGTATGGGCGATGGCTGCCCTGCCCGGCTCCGCACGCTTCATCGTGTCGCGAACCGGAGCGGCCAGAATGCCGCCCGTACGGCTGGTTTGGCATAGCTGAAGCAGGCGGCTGAGATCGTCCTGGTGCAGGCAGGGGCGCGCGGCATCGTGCACCAGCACCCAGTCGGCTTCGCCAAGAACCTTCAGGCCAGCGAGAACGGAGTCCGCGCGTTCCGTGCCGCCATCAACGACGGTGATTTGGGAGTGGTTCGCCAACGGCAGTTGGCTGAAGCGAACGTCGCCCGGGCTGACGGCAATCACCACCCGCTGTATAAGGGGGTTTGCCAACAGCGCGGCGACCGCGTGCTCGAGAATCGTTTTGTTACCGATTGAGAGATATTGTTTAGGGCATTCCGTTTGCATGCGGCGGCCAAAACCGGCTGCCGGCACCACGGCGCAAACGCCCGGAAAAGTGGCTGCCATGTTGTAATCCTGGGCCTGTTTATCGATTATTCTGCTGTTGCCCCGCGGCCTGGTTGCGTTTTGACGCATCCGGCACCAGACGATAAAACGTTTCGCCCGGGCGGGTCATACTGAGTTCATTGCGCGCGCGCTCTTCGATAGCTTCCTGACCGCCGTTGAGGTCGTCAATTTCGGCGAACAGCTGATCGTTGCGTGCTTTTAATTTAGCGTTCGTTGCCTGCTGCGCGGAGACATCGTCGTTAACCCGGCTATAGTCGTGCAGACCATTTTTGCCGAACCATAGCGAGTACTGCAGCCAGACCAGCAAAGCCAATAACAGCAGCGTTAGTTTACCCATCCTGCCCCCTGAAAAACGGCATCATCATCCCATAACTCGCCCGAGTTCTCTACTCTGGCGCGCGGACGACGCCGCGTAACGCGGGGACTGTACCACATTTTTACCGTTGATACCCAGGCTAGATTCATTCGTAGAAAGGACTACCCCAGTAGCCAGAGGAACAGCAGACCGAACATCAGTCCGACGGTTAAAATCGTCGCGCAGACGCTGTACTGAAGTTTGCCGTCCATCAGCGAATGCAGCGCGATGCCAACCACGACGGCAACCGGCATTAATGCCAGGAAGAACGGCCAGGTGTAGAGGAGGACAAATAGCGTGTTACTGCCATAGATCAGGAAGGGAATACCCAGCGCCAGCAGCCATGAAATAAAGCCAACGGCAGCGCCCGACAGAGACCAGGTGGTCTCGTCGCTGACTGCCGGCGGCGGTTCTGAACGAATAATACTGATGTTCTGGGTATTGCGCATATCGAATCCTGTTGACCTGGCGATCGGCATCCTGTGATGATGCCGCTGCCGTTTCAGGATCTGATAATATCGCTCTGTCGTAGCAGGTCTAATAATTGGTGCACCAAATTTGTTACCAATTGTTCACCGTCGAGGTGAATTTCGGCGCGCTCCGGGGATTCATACACTGAATCAATTCCGGTAAAGTTACGCAGCTCCCCGGCCCGTGCCTTCTTGTACAGCCCTTTCGGATCCCGCGCTTCGCAGATCGCCAGCGGCGTATCGACAAAGACTTCAATAAAGCGCCCTTCGCCCAAACGTTCGCGCACCATCTGCCGCTCTGCGCGATGCGGTGATATAAACGCAGTCAATACTACCAGCCCGGCATCCACCATCAGCTTCGCCACTTCACCCACCCGGCGAATGTTTTCTTTGCGGTCGTCGTCGCTGAAGCCAAGATCGCTGCACAGGCCGTGACGCACGTTATCGCCATCCAGTAAATAGGTGCTCACGCCGAGCCGATGCAGCGCCTCTTCCAGCGCGCCGGCAACGGTGGATTTCCCCGAGCCCGAAAGCCCGGTGAACCACAGCACCACGCCGCGATGGCCATGATGCTGCTCGCGCTGCGCCTGCGTGACAGGATGCGCGTGCCAGACGACGTTTTCGTCATGTCGGGCCATTACTTGCCTCCCAGCAGGTCGCGGGCGTCCCAGTGCGGGAAGTGCTTGCGAATAAGCTGGTTCAGCTCAAGCTCAAACGCGCTGTATTGCGAAGCGCCTGCCTGAGCCTGCTCGTTCGGTTCGCGTACCATCCCTGCGCCAACGGTCACGTTGGTCAAACGATCGATAAAAATCAGGCCCCCGGTGACCGGGTTATCCTGGTATTTATCGAGTACCAGCGGCTCGTCGAAAGTCAGATCCACCAGCCCAATGCCGTTGAGCGGCAGCGATTCCACTTCGCGCTGGGTCAGGTTGTTAATATCAACCTGGTAGCGTACGCCATCCACGCGGGCGCGGGTTTTCTTACCGGCGATTTTAATGTCATAGCTCTGGCCAGGCGTTAGGGCCTGCTCCGCCATCCATACCACATCAACGCTGGCGCTTTGTACCGCAGGCAGAGAGACCGTCGCGTCCACCAGCAGGTCACCGCGGCTGATATCAATTTCATCCTTCAGCACGAGAGTGATCGCTTCCCCGGCCGCCGCTTCCGGCAGATCGCCGTCAAAGGTGACGATGCGCGCCACGGTGGATTCCACCCCCGACGGCAGCACTTTCAGGCGCTGTCCTACGCTCACGCTGCCGGCGGCAACCGTACCGGAGAACCCGCGGAAGTCGAGGTTCGGGCGGTTGACGTACTGCACCGGGAAGCGCAGCGGCTGGCTTTCCACCACGCGCTGAATCTCAACGGTTTCCAGCACTTCCAGCAGCGTCGGGCCGCTGTACCACGGCATTTTATCGCTCTGGCTGGCGACGTTGTCCCCTTCAAGCGCGGAAAGCGGGACAAAGCGAATATCGAGATCGCCTGGCAGCTGTTCAGCAAAGGTCAGATACGCTTCACGGATGGTGTTAAAGGTCTCTTCGCTAAAATCGACGAGGTCCATTTTGTTCACCGCCACCACCAGGTGTTTGATCCCCAGCAGCGTGGAGATAAAGCTGTGACGACGGGTTTGATCGAGCACGCCTTTGCGCGCGTCGATCAGCAGGATCGCCAGATCGCAGGTTGACGCGCCGGTCGCCATGTTGCGGGTATACTGTTCGTGTCCCGGGGTGTCGGCGATAATAAATTTGCGCTTCTCGGTTGAGAAGTAACGATAGGCGACGTCAATGGTAATGCCCTGCTCACGCTCGGCCTGCAGACCGTCCACCAGCAGCGCCAGATCGAGTTTTTCGCCCTGGGTACCGTGACGTTTGCTGTCGTTATGCAGCGAAGAGAGCTGATCTTCGTAAATCTGACGGGTATCGTGCAGCAGGCGGCCAATCAGCGTACTTTTGCCGTCGTCGACGCTGCCGCAGGTCAAAAAGCGCAGCAGGCTTTTGTGCTGCTGGGCATGCAGGTAGGCTTCAACGCCGCCTTCATTGGCAATTTGTTGTGCAATAGTCGTATTCATGGCGGCTCCTTAGAAATAACCCTGACGTTTCTTCAGCTCCATGGAGCCTGCCTGGTCGCGGTCAATCACGCGCCCCTGTCGTTCGCTGGTGGTCGAGACCAGCATCTCTTCGATGATCTCCGGCAGCGTTTGCGCATTGGACTCCACCGCGCCGGTCAGCGGCCAGCAGCCGAGGGTGCGGAAGCGTACCATCTGTTTTTTGATCATCTCGCCGGGCTGTAAATTGATGCGATCGTCATCGATCATCATCAGCATCCCGTCGCGCTCTAGCACCGGACGCTCCGCCGCCAGGTACAGCGGAACAATTTCAATATTTTCCAGATAGATGTACTGCCAGATGTCCAGCTCGGTCCAGTTGGAGAGCGGGAACACGCGGATACTTTCGCCCTTGTTAATCTGGCCGTTATAGTTGTGCCACAGCTCCGGGCGCTGGTTTTTCGGATCCCAGCGGTGGAAGCGGTCGCGGAAGGAGTAAATACGCTCTTTAGCGCGGGATTTCTCTTCATCGCGACGGGCGCCGCCGAACGCGGCATCGAAGCCGTATTTGTTCAGCGCCTGCTTGAGGCCTTCGGTTTTCATGATATCGGTATGCTTGGCGCTGCCGTGAACGAACGGGTTAATCCCCATCGCTACCCCTTCCGGGTTTTTGTGCACCAGCAGCTCACAGCCGTAGGCTTTAGCTGTACGGTCACGGAACTCGTACATTTCGCGGAATTTCCAGCCGGTATCGACGTGCAGCAGCGGGAACGGCAGGGTGCCCGGATAAAACGCTTTACGCGCCAGATGCAGCATCACGCTGGAGTCTTTGCCGATGGAGTACATCATCACCGGGTTAGAGAATTCGGCGGCCACCTCACGAATGATATGGATGCTTTCCGCCTCCAGTTGCCGCAGGTGAGTAAGTCGTTTTTGGTCCATAACCGTTCCTTAAGCCAGATTTACTACAGAAGCCTTAAAGGCGTCTGAGGATGAGGTGTGTTGAAACCAGGCGAGCTGTTGATGTAATTGCACCACTTCACCCACCACCAGCAGCGCGGGCATCGGGGCGTCTTTCGCCAGGTTTTCAAGCTGTTGTAATGTGCCGGTCTTCGTTTGCTGATCGGCGCGAGTGCCGCGCGAGATTACCGCCACCGGGGTATCGCCTCCGCGGCCGTTGGCGATCAGCTGGGCGCTGATTTCCGCCGCTTTCAGGCTGCCCATATAAATCGCCAGGGTCTGGCCGCTTTGCGCCAGCCGCGCCCAGTCGAGCGGCGAATTTTCAGCGCCAAAGTGCCCGGTAATAAAGGTTACGCTCTGGGCATAATCACGATGCGTCAGCGGAATACCGGCATAGGCCGTTGCGCCCGCCGCCGCCGTGATACCCGGGACGACCTGAAACGGAATGCCTGCTTCGGCTGCGGCCTGCAGCTCTTCACCGCCGCGGCCAAAAATAAACGGGTCACCGCCCTTCAGGCGAATCACCGTCTTGCCCGCTTTCGCCGCTTCCAGCAGCAGGCGGTTGATCTCCTGCTGCGGTACAGATACGCCGGCGGCGCTTTTGCCGACGCAGATTGTCTCCGCGTCCCGGCGCACCAGTTCACGTACTTCCGGGGTGACCAGGTTGTCGTAAAACACCACGTCCGCCTGCTGAAGGGCCTGCAGGCCGCGCAGGGTCAGCAATCCGGCATCGCCTGGCCCTGCCCCGACGAGAATAATTTCACCAGGGCGTTTTTCCGGCTGAAGAAGTTCATCTTCCAGCGCTTTTTCCGCTTCATCTTTATTGCCCGCCAGAATCAGGCTGGCAAAGCGACCGGTAAACACGCGCTCCCAAAAGCGGCGGCGTTCGGCGGTGGTTTTCAGATGGGTTTTAATATGGTGACGCCAGTAGCTCGCCGTTTCAGCCAGCCGACCCAGGTTGGTGGGCAGCAGCGCTTCGATTTTTTCGCGCAAAATCCGCGACAGCACCGGCGCTTTTCCGCTGGAAGAGATAGCCACCAGCAGTGGAGAACGATCGACAATGGATGGAAAGACAAACGAGCACAGCGCCTGATTATCCACGACGTTGACCAGCCGATAGCGCGCGTTAGCCGCGACATAAACGCGTTGGTTCAGCTCGTCATCTTCCGTGGCGGCAATCACCAGGAATACGTCGTCAAGCTGCTGCTCTTCGAATACGGTTGCCCGCCACTGAATTTCCTCGCGCTCGACCTTTTCGGCAAGTTCCGGTATCAACGTTTCGGCGACAATGTGCACCTTCGCTTCAGCGCGCAGCAAAAACGTAATCTTACGCGCGGCTATCTCGCCGCCGCCGATCACCAGCACGGGTCTGTCTTTCACTTCGGCAAATATCGGCAAGTATTCCACTGCGCAACAACTCTCTTACAATCAGCAATAGAGCGACTATAGGGTGCGGTTTAGAGCAAATGAAATTACGAAATGGAATGAGTTGTTACTCAAAAGAATAACGACCTGGGAAAGCAAATATCAAAAAGTGCTTAACACGCGGTTTTTCCACCATTTAAGAGCGATTGAAATTGTTTAACCCCGGTCACAGTTTCATACTACGCGGGTGAAATTGTTTTAAGTGCTAAAGGACCCCCTATGTTTTCCGCATTGTGCCGTCGCCTGCTCCCCCTGGCGTTGGGCGCAGGTTTTGTCTTCTCCGCCGCCCCGGCATTCAGCGCCCCGGGCGAAACCGCCAATGCCCAAGCTCGTCATATCGCCACCTTTTATCCCGGAAGAATGACCGGCACGCCGGCCGAGATGCTGTCGGCCGATTATCTCCGCCAGCAGTTCGCCCAGATGGGTTACCAGAGCGATGTGCGCAGCTTCAATATCCGTTACGTCTATACCGATAGCAATCAGCGTAAAAACTGGCATAACGCCACCGGCAGTACGGTGATCGCCGCTCATGAAGGCCAATCTCGTCAGCAGATTATTATCATGGCGCACCTGGATACCTACGCGCCGCAGAGCGATAAAGATGTTGAAAACAACCTCGGCGGCCTGACCCTGCAGGGGATAGACGACAACGCGATGGGTCTCGGCGTCATGCTGGAACTTGCTGAACAGTTAAAGAACGTTCCTACCCGTTACGGTATTCGCTTCGTCGCCACCAGCGGTGAAGAAGAAGGCCGGCTGGGTGCGCAGAATCTGCTTAAGCGCATGAGCGACGCGGAAAAGAAAAACACCCTGCTGGTGATTAATCTCGATAACCTGGTGGTGGGCGATAAGCTGTACTTTAATAGCGGCCGCAGCACGCCAGCATCGGTGCGCAAGCTCACCCGCGACCGGGCGCTGGCTATCGCCCGTAGCCACGGCATCGCGGCCTTCACCAATCCTGGGATGAACCGGGACTTCCCGAAAGGCACCGGCTGCTGCAACGACGCCAGCGTTTTTGATAGCGCCGGGATCCCGGTACTGTCGGTGGAAGCGACCAACTGGTCATTGGGTAAGAAAGACGGTTATCAGCAGCGGAGCAAATCACGCAGCTTCCCGCAGGGCACGAGCTGGCATGACGTACAGCTGGATAACCTGCAGTATATTGATAAAGCGCTGCCGGGGCGTATTGAGCATCGCGGACGCGATGTGATGAAAGTGATGCTACCGCTGGTGAAAGAGCTGGCGAAGGCGGAGAAGAGACCCGCCTCAAAATAGACTAACGATAAAATCCGGCAACAAGGACTGTCGCCATGATGCGTTTTCATTTTTTAATACCGTTGTTACTGCTACTGGCTGTCAGCGCGCGATCCATCGCCGACAGTCAGGTTTATATCTGGCAGCGCGTCTGGCAGGACGGGTTGGATTTGGGCTCGGAACCCAGCATCGGTAAAACATCGGTATAAGCGCTATGTTAAAAACGGCGCACTGTTCCCATGAGCCCAAAATTTGGCAAGTATTACCTGGAAGCGGACTTTGCCACACGAAAGAATGCTGGAAAAAATAAAGTACAGGATAATAAGGATGGCGGCGCGGGGAACACAATGCCAGAAATAACAGCCATTATTCTAACTCCGGTTTATCCCCGCTGGCGCGGGGAACACGATACAACGCCAGCCAGCTCTCCGACATACGATCGAACATGGCATTCGCCGTCGCCATCGTCGGCAGACCAAAATAGAGCCCCTGCGCCTTTCCCGTAGCCATCAGGCGATGTGTCAAAATAAGCGCAGCCTCTGTTTTTCCAGCACCAGTCACATCTTCAAGAATAAATAATTGCGGACCTTGTTTATCAATATCCAGCTCAAGCGTTTTTTGCTGCAATGGGGTTGGCTGTTGAATAAAGGGAAATAACGCCGTTATTCCGCTAAAAGAGGCAACGTCAGAGGAAGGTGGGAAAACGGTTACGGCTACTTTCGCTTTAACCAGCGCATGCTGTTGCCAGTATTCATCGACCTCCATCGATTTTGTAATTCGGGGGAAATATCGGGTTGAAGAACCAACCCAGTCAGCCAGTACTATCGTAGCGGAAATAAACCATGAGAGATCTTTAAAAAACGCAATACCGTTATCATCATCCCAAAACTCAGGAATCTCAATCAGTGGAAATAATGATTTAACCCTGGTAAGAAAATCACGGGCCGCTTCTTTATCCTGCTGACGAAAATTTTTTAGTTCTGTTACTGAAGAAGGCGGTCGCCCATGATGTCCTGTCGTAAGGGGCATCCAAAGCGCAATGACGCGCTTTAATTTACGAGCAGAAAGAGGGGATTCGGGGGAAAGTTCAGGGCACTCGCTTAAATAATCTTTCCAGAGCCAATACCCCAGAGTCGCATGCGGGATGGCTTCATAATATTTTATATATTCGTCCTGCGCATTTAACTCTTCATGACGATAAAGCTGCTGAAAAGAGTGGGCAAACTTTCCAATATCATGCCAGCATAGTAGCCATGCAAAAAATTGTGCCGCCTGAATTCTATGATGAAGCCCCAGTTTGTTAAGATAATCATTAATGCCATGGATATTATGCTGCACCATCCAATAGCCAACGGCTGCAACATCCAGCGAATGCCAGCACAGCAAGTGATAATCATCACCGCCATCATCCTCTCCGCGCCGGGATTTCCCCCAATAATTGAACATTATCTCTATTGTTCCATTTAGCAGGCGTATTTATTCAAGTATGTTCACACTGCAAAATAAGAGAAATGATTTACATCAAAAATATTTGATCTTTGCGATGAAATTGATAACAAATATTAATAATTAATAATTATAAAGACATCAAATAATTAATTAACAATTCAGGAAAAAATCCCGGCAGCGCCGGGACTCATCTTAACCTTCGTGCAGCCCGCACTCTCTTTTCAGACCAAAGAAGCGCGTTTCTTCCTCCGCCATCCCCGGCTCCCATTTCCGGGTGGTGTGGGTATCCCCCACCGACAAATAGCCCTGATCCCACAGCGGGTGATACTTCAGGCCGTGCTTTTGCAGATACTGATAGACGGTACGATTATCCCAGTCGATGATCGGCAGCACCTTAAACACGCCGCGCTGGATCGCCAGCACCGGCAGGTGGGCGCGACTGCCGGACTGCTCGCGGCGCAGGCCCGCAAACCAGGTTTGCGCATTCAGCTCTTCCAGCGCCCGGTTCATTGGCTCGACCTTGTTAATATCATTGTACTTTTCAATACCCTCAACGCCCTGCTCCCACAGCTTACCGTAGCGCGCCTCCTGCCAGGCGGCGCTCTCCTTCGCCCGATAGATCTTCAGGTTCAGATTGAGTTTGTCCGTTAACTCGTCGATAAACTGGTAGGTTTCCGGGAACAGATAGCCGGTATCGGTCAGAATGACCGGAATATCCGGGCGCACCTGATTGACCAGATGCAGGCTCACCGCCGCCTGAATACCAAAGCTCGAAGAGAGCACATATTCGCCCGGCAGGTTTTCCAGCGCCCACGCGACGCGCGCTTCCGCGCTCAGCTTTTCCAGCTGGCTATTGGTTTCCGCCAGCTGCAAAACACGATCGACCTTCGGTAATGCGTTCAGCGCGTTTAGATCGAGTACGGACATAAGAACCTCGCTTGCCTGTTTCGCCGGGCGGTACTGCATTTGCCCGGCCTACAAAACCCACAGGCCCGATCGCTGCTCGCCACCGGGCACCTGGATGTTATTCCCAGAAATCACGGGCTGGGTCGAGCACCGGGCGAATGATGCCCGCACGCACCGTAAAGTCGCCGAAGCCTTCACCCGCTTCACGCTCTTTCGCCCAGCGCCCTACCAGTTCGTCGATCGAATCGAGAATTTCCGACTCGGTAATATTTTCCCGATACATACGCGGAATACGCGTCCCGCTGCGGTTGCCGCCAAGGTGCAGGTTATAGCGGCCCGGCGCTTTACCGACCAGCCCCACTTCCGCCAGCATCGCGCGGCCGCAGCCGTTCGGGCAGCCGGTAACGCGGGTAACGATATGCTCGTCGCCAACGCCATGTTTGCTCATCACCGCCTCGACTTTATCGATAAACGACGGGAGGAAACGCTCGGCTTCCGCCATCGCCAGCGGGCAGGTCGGGAACGACACGCAGGCCATAGAGTTTTCGCGCTGCGGCGTGACGGCGTTCATCAGGCCGTGATCGCGGGCCAGCTTCTCGATCTTCGCCTTCTGATCTTCCGGTACGCTGGCAATAATCAGGTTCTGGTTCGCCGTAATGCGGAATTCGCCTTTGTGGATCTTCGCAATCTTCAGCAGGCCGGTTTTCAGCGGACGACCCGGATAATCAAGGATACGACCATTTTCAATAAACAGCGTCAGATGCCAGTTATTGTCGATACCCTTCACCCAGCCGATACGATCGCCGCGGCCGGTGAATTCGTACGGACGGATCGGCTCAAACTTGATGCCCGCCCGACGTTCCACTTCCGCCTTAAAGGTCTCAACGCCAACGCGTTCGAGGGTGTATTTGGTTTTCGCATTTTTACGATCGGTACGGTTACCCCAGTCGCGCTGGGTCGTGACCACCGCTTCCGCCACCGCCAGAGTGTGCTCCAGCGGCAGATAGCCAAACTCGCTCGCCGTACGGGCGTAGGTTTTCTTATTGCCGTGCTCAATCGATAAACCGCCGCCGACCAGCAGGTTGAAGCCGACCAGCTTGCCGTTTTCAGCGATGGCCACGAAGTTCATATCGTTCGCGTGCAGATCGATATCGTTCTGCGGCGGGATCACTACGGTCGTTTTGAACTTACGCGGCAGATAGGTCTGACCGAGGATCGGCTCTTCATCGGTGGTGGCGACTTTCTTCTGATCCAGCCAGATCTCGGCGTAGGCGCGCGTGCGCGGCAGCAGGTGCTCGGAGATCTTCTTCGCCCATTCGTAGGCTTCAGTATGCAGCTGGGACTCGTACGGGTTAGAGGTACACAGCACGTTACGGTTCATATCGTTGGCGGTGGCCAACGCGTCCAGCCCGACCGAATGCAGCATCTGGTGCACCGGCTTGACGTTCTTCTTCAGAATGCCGTGGAACTGGAAGGTCTGACGGTTGGTCAGACGGATACTGCCGTAGATGGTGTTATCGGCGGCGAATTTATCGATCGCCTGCCACTGTTTGGTGGTGATCACCCCGCCCGGCAGGCGGCAGCGCAGCAGCATCGCGTGACGCGGCTCCAGCTTCTGCGCCGCGCGCTCGGCGCGGATATCGCGGTCATCCTGCTGGTACATACCGTGAAAACGGATCAGCAGAAAGTTATCGCCTTTAAAACCGCCGGTCAGGCCGTCGTTCAAATCTTCCGCAATGGTGCCGCGCAGGTAGTTGCTTTCGAGCTTCATGCGCTCGGCGTCAGTCAGTTTACCTTCGACCACCAGCGGGCCTGGATGTTTTTCGCTCATTAGTAGACATCTCGCTGATAACGGCGCTCAACGCGCAGCTCACTTAAAAATTCGTCCGCCGCTTCGGCGTCCATCGCGCCGTATTCGGCAATCACTTCCAGTAAGGTGTTTTCCACGTCCTTCGCCATACGATTGGCGTCGCCGCAGACATAAATGTGGGCGCCGTCATTGATCCAGCGCCACAGCTCGGCCCCCTGCTCGCGCAGTTTGTCCTGCACATAGATTTTTTGTTGTTGATCGCGGGACCAGGCCAGATCGATACGGGTCAGCAGACCTTCCTTCACATAGCTCTGCCACTCCACCTGATAGAGGAAATCTTCGGTGAAGTGCGGGTTGCCGAAAAACAACCAGTTCTTGCCTTGCGCTCCGTCCGCAGCGCGCTGCTGCATAAAGGCGCGGAACGGCGCAATACCGGTGCCCGGGCCAATCATGATCACCGGGGTCTCCGGGTTGGCTGGCAGACGGAAGTTGTCGTTGTGTTCGATAAAGACACGGACTTCGCCATCCTCTTCCACGCGGTCGGCGAGGAAGCTGGAGGCGCCGCCAGCCCGGGCGCGGCCTTCAATTTCATAGCGCACCACGCCCACGGTGACATGCACCTCGCTCTCCACTTCCGCCTGTGAGGAAGCAATAGAATACAGGCGCGGCGTCAGCGGACGCAGCAGACCGATTAACGCCTCAGCGTCCAGCTGCGCTGGAGAGAAACGGACCATATCGACGATCGGCGTCGCGGCGGCATACTGCTGCAACTGAGCTTTGTCGCCCACCAGCGGCAGCAGCGATTCGCTGCGCGTCAGGGTGGCGTAGTTTTCAACGATAGTCGCGGTGTTAACCGTCAGCTCAAAATGCCACTGCAGGGCTTCCGACAGCGGCAGAGTTTTACCCTCAACGGTCACCGGCTCGTCGCCTTTCAGCCACAGCAGCTCCACCAGCTCTTTCACCAGCTGAGGATCGTTCTGGTACCAGACGCCCAGGGCGTCGCCCGGCTGATAGCGCAGACCGGAATCACCGAGGTCTATTTCGATATGGCGCACATCTTTTTCTGAATTGCGGCCGGTGATTTTCTGATTGACCGACAGGGTCGCCGTCAGGGGCGCTTCTTTGGTATATGGGCTGGTGTGAATATCGTTCACCGCGCCGCTGGTGGCCAGCTGAGCGGGCGCAGCGACCGGCGCACGGGCCTTCAGCGCCTCAACCACGCGCGCGCGCCATTCAGCGGCCGCGGCCTGATATTCAACATCGGCGTCGACGCGATCGAGCAGACGTTCCGCGCCGAGCTCGGCCAGCTTGTTGTCGAAATCTTTGCCGGACTGGCAGAAAAATTCATAAGAGGTATCGCCGAGACCAAAGACGGCGAACGCGGTCCCGTCCAGCTTCGGCGCTTTCTTAGAGAACAGGAACTTATGCAATGCGACCGCTTCTTCCGGCGGCTCTCCTTCCCCCTGGGTGGACGTTACAACCACCAGCAGTTTTTCCGCAGCAATTTGTTTGAATTTATAATCGCCTGCATTCACCAGCTTCACGTTCAGCTTCGCCGCCAGCAGATCGTCACGCAGCGCTTCGGCGACGCGGCGGGCGTTGCCGGTTTGCGAGGCGGAAATCAGCGTGATCGTCGGTACCTCGGCGGCCGGGGCGGGGGCGGCTACCGCCGTGCCGGACTGCTGATTCAGCACGCCCCAGAAATAGCCAGATACCCAGGCGAGCTGAGTGGGCGTGAAGTCAGTGGTGGCCGCCTGAAGGCGCGCCAGTTGCTCCGGGTTGAGCGGCAGCAAGTTGGAAGGTGGGGCCTGTGTCGTCATGCGTCGTTTGTTCCAGTAAGCAAAGCTGTTATTCGCACCCTGTCAGCGCGACAAAAACAGAAGAGAATAGAAGGTTAACGGCGGGCATAGTAACAATTAAAGAAGGGATGGAAATAATAAATAACCAAATGGACTAACCTGTTTTAGTTGTAGTTATTAACAACAAAATCGATTAAATAAGCGATTGAAATATAAGAGATTAAATCAAATAAAGCAGATAAACATGTCCATTTTCTGTTCACGGCCGTTTTAGTTAATGCGAAAAAATGTACTTTCCGGTACCCTACGGCGGTTTTTTTCGTCCTGTTGAGAGTCAATGATGTCCACCACGCTGTTTAAAGATTTCACCTTCGAAGCCGCCCACCACCTGCCGCACGTCCCGGAAGGACACAAATGCGGTCGCCTGCATGGCCACTCCTTTATGGTGCGTCTGGAGATCACCGGTGAAGTCGATCCCCATACCGGGTGGATCATGGATTTTGCCGAGCTGAAGGCCGCCTTTAAGCCGACATACGATCGCCTCGACCACTATTATCTGAACGATATTCCTGGTCTGGAAAACCCCACCAGCGAAGTGCTGGCCAAATGGATCTGGGATGAGATGAAACCGCGGGTGCCGCTGCTTAGCGCCGTGATGGTCAAAGAGACCTGCACCGCCGGCTGCGTCTATCGCGGCGAGTAAGCGAAAAAAAGCCCGGTCAGTACGCTGCCGGGCTTTTTTATCAGGCAATATTCAGATACTTGTGCGTCTGCATAGACAGGCGCCAGTTGCGGGCGATGCAGGTGTCGATACACAGGCGCGTCGCATCTTCTTTCTGACTGATCGGCTGCAGGGCGATGATCCGCGGTTTGTCATCGCTCAGCGTTTCCAGCAGTTCGTCCAGCGCTTCTATGTCGCGGACGCGCCCTACCGGATGCTTGATCTCATCCGCCCGCTGCAGGGCCTGAGACAGCACGTCATAGCCACCGCGCATGTTGACCTTCGGGGAAACCGTCACCCAGGTATTGGGGCTGCAGCGTACTTCATGGGTGCCGCTGGTTTCAATCTGACAGCTAAAGCCGTTTTGTTCCAGAAGCGAGGTTAACGGCGTTAAATCATGAATGCAGGGCTCACCGCCGGTAATGACCACGTGGCGGGCAGTCCACCCCTGCCGTCCAATAATCGCCAGCAGATCCTCGCTGCTTGCCGGGCCCCACTTGTCGCTCTCTTTGGTTTTCGCCAGGATGCTGAACAACGACACTTCCCGATCGGCCAGCTTGTCCCAGGTATGCTTGGTGTCACACCACGCGCATCCTACCGGGCATCCCTGCAGACGAATAAAGATGGCAGGCACGCCGGTGAAGTAACCCTCGCCTTGCAGGGTCTGGAACATCTCGTTAATCGGGTACTGCATAGTCATCTCTGTTTAGGGTGATAAACGTTCATTATCGCAGATTTCGCTGCCCAGGTCTTGTCCTGTGCTGCGATCGCTTTTTTACCCCTCCGTCAATATCCGTGTCGGGAATAATATTATTGATTAAAAAGGCAATCTTTTCTTTTGGCTTAGTTTATTAGCATGATAAGAATTAAAATAAATAGCATTCTGACGCGCGGGGGGAAATATGTAACAAAAAATGTTATTCCTGTCATTCAGGATAAAATAAAAGGTCCAAGAACCAAAATAAAAAACCTTAAAATACAGCAATGTACAAAATGATACATGAAAGAGTGAATTATCTGGCCGATCTGCGAGTCCAATTCTATCCCCCGGTAATAATAACCTTAAACTGGTCTTAATAAAGCCCTGATCGGACCCCTTTTTTATTTAATTGTCGTTTACTTTTGCCCGCCTAGAATCCCGCAGACCAACCATAATGAGATAGCGTTTATGACCACATTATTAATTACCGGCGTTACGGGGTTTCTGGGCGGTGCCGCGTTAGAGAAAATACTCCATCAGGAAACCCGGTTAGATCTGCTGCTGCTGGTACGTGCTGATAGCCCCGAGGCTGGCCTCGAACGGGTCAAAGAGAACATGCGTAAGTTCAACATCGCCGAGGAGAAGCTGGCGATGTTGCGCCAGCAGCATATCCTGCTGGGCGATCTCGCCTCTCCGGAGCATTTTCTTAACGATCCGCGCCTTGAGCAGGTCACCCATGTCCTCAACTGCGCCGCTGTCGCCTCATTTGGCAGCAACCCGCTTATCTGGAAGGTTAACGTTGAGGGCACGCTGCGCCTGGCGCAACGGATGGCGCAGGTGACGGGTCTGCAGCGCTTTCTGCACGTCGGTACGGCGATGTCATGTTCGCCTGAACCGGATTCACTGGTCGCCGAAAGCGCGGAGTTTCGGGAACGCGCTGAGCACCTGGTGGAATATACCCACTCGAAGTCGACCATCGAGCAGCTGATGCAGCAGCAGTGCCCTACGCTACCGCTGGTAATTGCCCGCCCCTCTATCGTGGTGGGTCATACCCATCACGGCTGCCGGCCTTCCAGCAGTATTTTCTGGGTGTTCAGCATGGGGCTGATGCTGCAGAAATTCATGTGCTCCATGGAGGACCGAATTGACGTTATCCCGGTGGACTACTGCGCCGACGCCCTGCTAATGCTGCTTAACCAGCCTCTGGCTCACGGCGAGGTGGTGCATATCTCTGCTGGCGAAGAGAACAGCGTGAAGTTTGCCGAAATCGACCGGGCGATGGCTCAGGCCCTGGAGCAGGCGCCGGTGGGGGATAAGTACGCCCAGGTGAGCTATGAAACGCTGGTCAAAATGAGACGCGAACTGAAAGGGATATTTGGGCCATGCAATGAGCGGCTGATGCTGAAAGCCATGCGCTTATACGGCGCATTCGCCACACTGAACGTGCGCTTTAGTAACGACAAGCTGCTGAGCATGGGGATGCCAAAACCGCCGCGCTTTACCGATTACATCGACCGCTGCGTGGAAACCACCCGCGGGTTGTCGATCCCTCAGCAAATGGCCGTCGACTTTAAATAATGGCCGCAGGCGTAAAAAAAATGCCAGCCCGAAGGCTGGCATGATTATTTCACAAGGACAGGATTAAGCCTGACCTTTGATCTCTTTACGACCGTTGAACGGCGCTTGCTCACCCAGCGCTTCTTCGATACGAATCAGCTGGTTGTATTTAGCAACGCGGTCAGAACGGCTCATAGAACCGGTTTTGATCTGGCCTGCAGCGGTACCAACAGCCAGGTCGGCAATGGTAGCGTCTTCAGTTTCGCCAGAACGGTGAGAGATAACAGCGGTGTAGCCAGCGTCTTTCGCCATTTTGATCGCAGCCAGAGTTTCGGTCAGAGAACCGATCTGGTTGAATTTGATCAGGATGGAGTTAACGATGCCTTTCTCGATGCCTTCTTTCAGGATCTTGGTGTTGGTTACGAACAGGTCGTCACCAACCAGCTGGATTTTGTCGCCCAGTACTTTGGTCTGGTAAGCGAAACCTTCCCAGTCAGATTCGTCCAGACCATCTTCGATGGAGACGATCGGGTACTGTTTGGTCAGCTCTTCCAGGAAGTGAGTGAACTCTTCAGAGGTGAACGCTTTGTTGCCTTCGCCAGCCAGAACGTATTTACCGTCTTTGTAGAATTCAGATGCCGCGCAGTCCATCGCCAGGGTGATGTCTTTGCCCAGCTCGTAGCCTGCAGCTTTAACCGCTTCAGCGATAACAGCCAGCGCTTCGGCGTTGGAACCCAGGTTCGGCGCGTAGCCGCCTTCGTCACCAACGGCAGTGTTCATGCCTTTGGACTTCAGCACTTTCGCCAGGTGATGGAACACTTCAGAACCCATGCGTACTGCTTCTTTCAGGGTCGGCGCGCCAACCGGCTGAATCATGAATTCCTGGATGTCGACGTTGTTGTCAGCGTGCTCACCGCCGTTGATGATGTTCATCATCGGAACCGGCATGGAGTATTTGCCCGGAGTGCCGTTCAGTTCAGCGATGTGCGCGTACAGCGGCAGGCCTTTGGACGCAGCAGCTGCTTTGGCGTTCGCCAGAGAAACGGCCAGGATAGCGTTCGCACCGAAGTTAGATTTGTTTTCAGTACCGTCCAGGTCGATCATGATCTTGTCGATGCCAGCCTGATCTTTAGCATCTTTGCCCAGGATTGCCTGAGCGATCGGGCCGTTTACCGCAGCAACAGCTTTGGTTACGCCTTTACCCAGGAAACGGGATTTGTCGCCATCGCGCAGTTCCAGCGCTTCGCGGGAACCAGTAGAAGCACCTGACGGAGCAGCTGCCATACCGACGAAACCACCTTCCAGGTGTACTTCGGCTTCAACAGTCGGGTTACCACGGGAGTCGATGATTTCACGACCGATGACTTTAACGATTTTGGACATTAGGTTTTCCTCAGTACAAGTTAAACTAAAACTCCAGACAAACAATGCACCCGGATGGGTGCATTGCCGTTCAAACTCTTTTTACTTCGCCTGGCGTTTCTGGTACTCGCTCGCGGCTTTCACAAAGCCGGCAAACAGCGGGTGTCCATCACGCGGCGTCGAAGTAAACTCCGGGTGGAACTGGCAGGCCACAAACCACGGATGGTTCGGCACTTCGATGATCTCGACCAACTGATCATCCCCGGAACGGCCCGCAACGCGCAGACCGGCAGCTTCAATCGGTTTCAACAACATGTTGTTGACTTCGTAGCGGTGACGATGACGCTCGGTGATGGTCGGCTCGCCGTAAAGCTGGCGTACCAGAGAATCATCACTCAGCTGGCACTGCTGCGCGCCAAGGCGCATGGTGCCGCCCAGATCGCTCTTCTCAGAGCGGACTTCAACGTTGCCATCTTCGTCACGCCATTCGGTAATCAGGGCCACGACCGGGTATTTACAGTCTGGCACAAATTCCGTCGAGTTGGCGTTTTCCATACCCGCTACGTTACGCGCGAACTCAATCAGCGCAACCTGCATACCCAGGCAGATGCCCAGATAAGGAATATTGTTTTCACGCGCATAGCGCGCGGTGGCGATCTTGCCTTCAACGCCGCGGTAGCCGAAGCCGCCCGGGATCAGGATAGCGTCTAAATCCTTGAGGATTTCGACGCCGCGCGTTTCCACATCCTGCGAATCGATCAGCTTGATGTTGACGGTAACGCGATTTTTCAGACCGCCGTGTTTCAGCGCTTCAATCACCGACTTGTAGGCATCCGGCAGTTCAATGTACTTACCGACCATACCGATGGTGACTTCGCCTGCCGGATTAGCTTCTTCATAGATTACCTGTTCCCATTCGGCCAGGTTTGCTTCCGGACAAGTTAAGCTGAATCGTTTACAAATATAATCGTCCAGCCCCTGAGATTTCAACAGGCCCGGAATTTTATAAATGGAATCGACATCTTTCAGAGAAATCACAGCCTTTTCCGGAACGTTACAGAACAAAGCAATTTTGGCTCGTTCGTTGGCCGGAACCGCGCGATCGGAGCGGCAGATCAGAATATCAGGCTGAATACCGATGGAGAGCAGCTCTTTTACGGAGTGCTGGGTCGGCTTGGTTTTGACTTCGCCCGCGGCGGCCATGTACGGCACCAGAGTCAGGTGCATGAACAGGGTATGCTCGCGGCCGATCTCTACCGCCATCTGACGAATCGCTTCGAGGAACGGCAGGGATTCGATATCGCCTACGGTACCGCCGATTTCCACCAGCACGACGTCATGGCCTTCGCCGCCCGCCAGTACGCGCTCTTTGATAGCGTTGGTGATGTGCGGGATAACCTGAACGGTCGCGCCCAGGTAGTCGCCACGGCGCTCTTTGCGCAGCACGTCGGAGTAGATACGGCCGGTGGTGAAGTTATTGCGGCGCGTCATCTTGGTGCGGATAAAACGCTCATAGTGGCCCAGGTCCAGATCGGTTTCTGCGCCGTCTTCAGTAACGAACACTTCCCCATGCTGGATTGGGCTCATGGTGCCCGGATCGACGTTGATATACGGATCCAGTTTCATGATGGTCACGTTGAGACCACGGGCTTCAAGAATGGCTGCCAGGGAGGCTGCGGCAATGCCTTTACCCAGAGAGGATACGACCCCGCCGGTCACAAAAATATAGTTCGTTGTCATGCTGAACCTGAGAAGTTAGGTTTAAAAGACGATGGAATAACCAAGACGGGAAAGCAGTATACCCGATCATGACTGACGCCACAAACTTTCATTATCCCTCCTTTTCATCAGGCCCACACAAACGCAGGGAGTGAGAAAATAGCCGCTTTTGGCGAAATGTTTTTGACGTAAATCAAGCGCTTGTTATTTAAAAAATCACACAAATAGCGCTTGATCACGAAAACTCTTTAGAGATCAGTTTCCTGGCGTTTTACTTCCTGCCACACCAGCTCCATGGTATCGAGGTCAACGCCGGTCATTTCCAGGCCGCGCGCGGCGACAATCCGCTCAACTTCGCGGAACCTGCGCTCAAACTTCAGGTTGGCTTTTTGCAGCGCAACTTCGGCTTTTACCCCTAAATGGCGGGATAAATTGACCGTCGCAAACAGCAGGTCGCCCACTTCCTCCTCCAGTTTAGCTTCATCCACCACGGCCTGCTGCGCTTCGTGCATCACTTCATCTATTTCTTCGTGCACTTTATCCAGCACCGGCCCCAGAGAGGTCCAGTCAAAGCCTACCGCCGAGCAGCGTTTCTGGATTTTATGCGCGCGCATCAGCGCCGGAAGGCTATGCGGGATGTCGTCCAGCGCGGAGTGCTGGGACTTTTCCGCTCGCTCAGCGCTTTTGATCTGTTCCCAGCGGGCCAGCACTTCGCTGCTGCTACCGGCGCTCGCCTCGCCGAAAATATGCGGATGACGGCGCTCCAGCTTGTCGCTGATGGCGGCGCAGATATCGTTAAAATCAAAGCGCCCCTCTTCCTGCGCCATCTGAGCGTAGAAGACGACCTGGAACAACAGGTCGCCCAGCTCACCGCGCAGATCGTCAAAATCTTCGCGGGCGATAGCGTCGAGCACTTCATAGGTTTCTTCAAGGGTATACGGCGCGATGGTGGCAAAGGTCTGCTCTTTGTCCCACGGGCAGCCGTTTTCCGGATCGCGCAGACGCCGCATAATGCCGAGCAGGCGTTCGATTTGAGTCATAAGTCTGTCCTGATAAAAAAATGCCGGGTGGCGGTAGCGCCTGACCCGGCTGACATAAGCGTGGGAGTTTATCCGCCGTGCAGACGACGGGCGTCGATGACGTCAGGTACCTGATTCAGCTTCGCCAGTACGCGCCCCAGCACCTGCAGGTTGTAGATCTCAATGGTCATATCGATCGTCGCCATCTGCTGTTTAGTATCGCTGCGGCTGGCAACGCCCAGCACGTTGACCTTCTCATTGGCGAGAATGGTGGTGATGTCGCGCAGCAGGCCGCTACGATCGTTGGCCTGGACGCGCACCACCAGCGAGTAGCCCGCCGAGTAGCTCTCTCCCCACACCGCGTCAACGATGCGCTCGGGAGCATGAGACTGTAGCTCCGCGAGCTGATCGCAATCCGCGCGGTGCACCGAGATCCCGCGGCCCTGGGTGATAAAGCCCACGATCTCGTCGCCGGGAATCGGCTGGCAGCAGCGCGCAATGTGGTGCATCAGATTGCCGACGCCCTCCACCACCACGCGACCATTGTCTTTGCTGCGATTCTGCGGAGCGTGGGTTTTCTGCTGCAGCTGCTTTAACGCCGCCGCATCCTGCTCCGCCGCGCTGGGTTTATTAAACTGCGCCTGCAGGAAATTAACCATCTGGTTGAGGCGAATATCGCCCCCGCCAATCGCCGCCAGCAGTTCGTCCTGCTCGTTAAAGTTATAGCGCGGCAGCAGATGCTTTTCCGCGTCCTTCAGGCTGATGCCCAGATGCTCGAGCTCATCATCAAGGATCTGTCGCCCGGCAAGAATATTCTTGTCGCGATCCTGCTTGCGGAACCAGGCGTGAATTTTGGAACGCCCGCGGCTGGTGGTGACGTAGCCAAGGTTCGGGTTCAGCCAGTCGCGGCTGGGGTTGGGCTGCTTCTGGGTGATGATTTCAATCTGGTCGCCCATCTGCAGCTGATAGGTGAACGGCACAATACGCCCGCCGATTTTCGCCCCGATGCAGCGGTGGCCGACATCGCTGTGTATATGGTAGGCAAAATCGAGCGGCGTCGAACCCGAAGGCAAATCCACCACGTCGCCCTTCGGCGTAAAGACATAAACCCGGTCATCAAAGACCTGGCTGCGCACCTCATCCAGCATCTCGCCGGAATCGGCCATCTCTTCCTGCCAGGCGATCAGTTTACGCAGCCAGGCAATGCGATCTTCATAGCCGCGCCCGCCGCTGGCCGCTGCGCTGGCGCCCTCTTTATACTTCCAGTGCGCGGCCACGCCCAGCTCGGCATCTTCATGCATCTGGCGGGTACGGATCTGAATTTCAATGGTTTTTCCGCCGGGGCCAAGCACGACGGTATGAATTGACTGGTAGCCATTAGGCTTGGGATTGGCGACGTAATCATCGAACTCATCCGGCAGATGGCGGTAATGAGTATGCACGATCCCCAGCGCGGCATAGCAGTCCTGCAGGCGCTCGGCGACAATACGCACCGCCCGCACGTCAAACAGCTCGTCGAAGGCGAGATGTTTTTTCTGCATTTTGCGCCAGATGCTGTAGATATGCTTGGGACGCCCGTAGACCTCAGCCTTGACGCCCTCGGTTTTCATTTCCGTGCGTAAATGGCTGACGAATTCATCAATATAATGTTCACGATCGATGCGCCGCTCGTGTAACAGCTTAGCGATTCGCTTATATTCCGCCGGATGCAGATAGCGGAAGCAGTAATCTTCGAGCTCCCACTTCAGCTGGCCGATCCCCAGGCGGTTGGCCAGCGGCGCGTAAATATTGGTACACTCTTTTGCCGCCAGTACGCGCTCATCTTCCGGCGCATCTTTCACTTCACGCAGATGGGCGATGCGCTCGGCGATTTTAATCACCACGCAGCGGAAGTCATCGACCATCGCCAGCAGCATGCGGCGAATGTTGTCCACCTGTTCAGAGGAGACCGAATCCGTATGGGTGGCTTTAAGCTGGCGTATCGCGGCCATGTCCCGTACGCCGTGGATCAGGGTGACGACCGATTTCCCGACGCTCTCCTGCATGATCTCTTCGCTGACGACGTTACCGTCCGCCAGCGGGAAAAGCATCGCCGCGCGCAGCGTATCGATATCCATGCTCAACATGGAGAGAATTTCCACCATCTCCACGCCGCGCCATAGCAGGAGATCGGCCTGCGGATGCCCCTGCGTTTTCTCTCGACAATAATCCCAGGTTTCGGCTAAGCGTTCACACGACTGCTGGCTGGAAATTCCCAGACTCGCGATCCATTTCTTCGGGTCAAATTCACCAGCTTTATTAAGATGTGCACTTCTTACCGCAACCATTGTCCTCTCCTTAAGGGACCGGCCTGCCGAAGTCGGCAAGCCTCAACTTTCTACATGTCATCCTGCAGGTCGCGTCAGCATTCATGGCCAGGGTGGCTCTTCTGCGACGTTGTGAATGACCTTATGTAAGCCTGCGCTCAAACAACACCATTGATTCCAGATGGCCGGTATGCGGGAACATATCCAGCATCGCCAGGCGTTGAATCTGATATCCAGCCTGCAACAGGGTTTCGCTGTCTCGCGCCAGCGTCGCCGGGTTGCAGGAAACATACACCACCCGCCGCGGTGCCAGTTTTATTATATGCGGCATCACGCCCGGCGCGCCGGCGCGGGCCGGGTCCAGCAGCACTTTATCAAAGCCGTGCTTCGCCCAGGCCTGACGGGTGACGTCTTCTTCCAGATTTTCATGGAAGAAAGTGACATTTGATAAACCATTGCGGGCGGCGTTTTCCCGCCCCTTCTCCACCAGCGCCGGCACCCCTTCCACGCCCACCACATGGGCGGCGCGTGTCGCCAGCGGCAGGGTAAAGTTGCCCATCCCGCAGAACAGATCCAGCACCCGGTCCTCTGGCCGCAGATCCAGCCACTCCAGTGCGGTACGCACCATCTGCTGATTTACGCCGTCGTTGACCTGGATAAAATCCCGCGGGCTGAACACTAAGCGTAGTCCGTCTGAGGTATACCATGGCGCTTCGCCATGAATATGCTCCAGTATCTCGCTTTGTGGCGCGAGGTACAGGGAAAGACCGTGAGTTTGCGAAAAGCGTTCCAGTTTTTCCCTGTCTGTCGCCGGCAGGGCTGCGGTATGGCGCAGCACCATCAGCGGGCCATTGTCCGCCTGCACCAGCTCGACGTGGCCGAGATGGCGTAATGCGCTCAGCGCGCTTAAGCACTCGCGCACAGCGGGCAGCAATGCCTCAAGTTGGGGCACCAAAACAGGGCACTGCACCACATCGACGATCGCTTTGGCGTTGGCCTGGCGAAAACCCATCTGCAATTGTTGGGTCTTCGGCTGATAATTCAAGCTCAAGCGTGCGCGACGGCGGTAGCCCCACGGCGCGCCGGCGATGACGTCATCTACCTCGCGCTTCATCAGTCGCCCCAGCGCGGCGCGTTTACTTTGCTGCTGAAGCGGAACGCTGGCATGTTGTTGTTGGCATCCGCCGCAGACGCCAAAATGGGGGCAGCGCGGCGCCTGGCGCTGCGGGCTGTCGGTCAGTCGGCGTTTCACCTCGGCGCGGGCGTACTGTTTTTTATCTTCCACCAGCGCCACCTCGGCCTGCTCGTGGGGCAGCACGCCGCTCACGAACAGCGCCTTCCCCTGGTGGCGGGCAACACCCTGACCAAAGGGATCGAGGTCGTTGACTGTAACGGTTATGATCTGGCGCGTCGTCACACGCCGTTTTGCAGAGTAGAATTGCGCCATCGTAGAGATTTGTCTCAATTAAATATACTGACTCTGGATAAGAGTTCGGTCAGGATGAGCCAGAGTAACAACGCACCAGCCTCCTGAAAGATGATGTGTATATTCTCCCATAATGGAACCGCATGACCAACTACAGCCTTCGTGCCCGCATGATGATTCTTATTCTGGCGCCTACCGTTCTGATCGGTCTGCTGCTCAGTATTTTCTTCGTCGCACACCGCTATAACGACCTACAGCGCCAGCTGGAGGATGCCGGCGCCAGTATTATCGAACCGCTGGCGGTCTCCAGTGAATATGGCATGAATTTGCAAAACCGCGAGTCAATCGGGCAGCTCATCAGCGTACTGCACCGCCGCCACTCCGATATTGTGCGCGCCATTTCCATCTACGACTCGCACAACAGGCTGTTCGTCACCTCTAACTTTCAGCTCGATCCCGGCGAACTTCAGCTGCCAAAAGGGGAACCCTTTCCCCGCCGCCTGAGCGTGGTGCGCCACGGCGATTTGATGATTTTGCGTACCCCTATTATCTCGGAAAGCTATTCACCGGATGAATCGCCGGGAAGCGATGCCAAGATGCCGGACAATATGCTGGGCTACGTGGCGCTTGAGATGGATCTCAAATCGGTGCGGCTACAGCAGTACAAAGAGATCTTTATCTCCAGCGTGATGATGCTGTTCTGTATCGGTATTGCGCTGATCTTCGGCTGGCGGCTGATGCGCGACGTGACCGGGCCGATCCGCAATATGGTGAATACCGTTGACCGCATCCGCCGGGGCCAGCTTGATAGCCGCGTCGAAGGCTTTATGCTCGGCGAGCTGGATATGCTGAAAAACGGTATCAACTCCATGGCCATGTCGCTGGCGGCCTACCACGAAGAGATGCAGCATAACGTCGATCAGGCGACATCGGATCTGCGGGAAACGCTTGAACAGATGGAAATCCAGAACGTCGAGCTGGACCTGGCGAAAAAACGCGCGCAGGAAGCGGCGCGAATCAAATCCGAATTCCTCGCCAATATGTCTCATGAACTGCGCACGCCGCTCAACGGTGTCATTGGCTTTACCCGCCTGACGCTGAAGACCGACTTAAACACCACCCAGCGCGATCACCTGACGACCATTGAGCGTTCCGCGAATAATCTGCTGGCCATCATTAACGATGTTCTGGACTTCTCTAAGCTCGAAGCCGGGAAGCTTATTCTGGAGAGTATTCCGTTCCTGCTGCGCACTTCGCTGGACGAGGTGGTCACGCTGCTGGCGCACTCGGCGCACGATAAGGGGCTGGAGCTGACGCTGAATATCAAAAACGATGTGCCGGATAACGTCATTGGCGACCCGCTGCGCCTGCAGCAAATTATTACCAACCTGATGGGCAACGCCATTAAGTTCACCGAACACGGCAATATCGACGTGCTGGTGGAACAGCGCGCCATCAGCAACTCAAGGGTACAAATCGAAGTCCAGATCCACGATACCGGTATCGGAATTCCTGAACGCGATCAGTCGCGTCTGTTCCAGGCGTTCCGCCAGGCCGACGCCAGCATCTCCCGTCGCCACGGCGGAACCGGACTTGGGCTGGTCATCACCCAGCGGCTGGTGAAAGAGATGGGCGGCGATATCTCCTTCCATAGCCAGCCTAATCGCGGCTCGACGTTCTGGTTCCATATTAGCCTCGACCTCAACCCCAACGCGGTTCCCGACAGCGTGCCAACCCAGTGCCTGGCGGGTAAAAAGCTGGCCTATATCGAGGCCAACGCGGCGGCGGCGCAGTGTACGATGGAGCTACTGGCGACAACGCCGCTGGAGGTGGTTTACAGTCCGACGATGACCGCCCTACCGGATGCTCACTACGATATCCTGCTGGCCGGCATTCCCGTATCAATACGCGACCTGAGCCAGCATCGCGATAAGCTGGAAAGAGCCAGCAAGCTTGCCGATCATCTGGTGCTGGCCCTGCCGTGCCACGCCCAGGTCAGCGCCGAAACGCTGCGCCAGGACGGCATTGCCGCCTGTTTGCTTAAGCCACTGACCTCAACGCGCTTATTGCCAGCGCTGACGGCCTCCTGCCAGACGCAGCCAACGGTTCTGCCGCCGCGTTCCGATAGTAAGAAGCTTCCGATGACGGTCATGGCCGTTGATGACAATCCGGCGAATCTCAAGCTTATCGGCGCCCTGCTGGAGGATTTAGTCCAGCACGTTATCCTCTGCGACAGCGGCCAGCACGCCGTCGAGCGGGCCAGAGAAACGCAGCAGGATCTGATTCTGATGGATATTCAGATGCCGGAGATGGATGGGATCCGCGCCTGCGAACTGATTCACCAGCTCCCTCATCAGCAGCAAACGCCGGTGATCGCCGTGACCGCCCACGCCCTGGAAGGGCAGCGAGAGAAATTACTCAGCGCGGGGATGAACGACTATCTGGCGAAACCCATTGAGGAGGATAAGCTCTACAGCCTGCTGCTGCGCTACCAGCCGGGAAAGACGCTACCGCCGCAGGTCGCCGCGGAGCCTGTTGAGCCGCCCGTTAACCATGACATCACCCTCGACTGGCAGCTGGCGCTGCGTCAGGCGGCGATGAAACCGGATCTGGCGCGGGAAATGCTGCAGATGCTGCTCGCCTTTATGCCGGAGGTGCGTAACAAGGTAGAAGAACAGCTGGTGGGAGAACAGCCGGAAGGCGTGCTGGATCTTATTCATAAGCTTCACGGCAGCTGTAGCTATAGCGGCGTGCCGCGGCTGAAAAAACTGTGTCACACCCTTGAGAGCCAGCTACGCGCGGGCACCGCCGCCGAGGAGATGGAGCCGGAGTTTCTGGAACTGCTGGATGAAATGGACAACGTCGCGCGCGAAGCCTGTAAGCTGTTGGGGATTTAGAGGATGTAAAACGCGAGCCCCGGTCTGCGCTTCGCGACCGGGGAAAAACCTATAATAGCCGGCCCATTTTCAGCACGGCGGCGACGTTTCTCGCCGTCATACGCACGTTTTCGGCGGCATTTTCCAGTGCTTGCTCCAGGGTGCAAACTGAATAAATCACGCTGAATACCGCATCCAGGCCGTGCTGATGCACGACGCCGACGTCAGCCGTCAGGCTCCCGGCAATGCCGATGACCGGCAGGTTGTAGCGTTTTGCCACCCTCGCCACGCCAACCGGCACTTTGCCGTGAACCGTCTGGCTATCGATACGCCCTTCGCCGGTGATCACCAGGTCCGCATCCGCCACGATATCGGCAAGATGGAGCGCATCGGTCACAATCTCAATGCCCGGCCGCAGCTTTGCGCCGCAAAAGGCGTACAGGCCCGCGCCCATTCCCCCCGCCGCGCCGCCGCCTTCAAGATGCAGCACATCAAGTTCTAAATCGCGATGGATAATATCGGCAAAATGGGCCAGCGCGTTGTCAAGGCAGGGGATCATCTCCGCCGTCGCCCCTTTCTGCGGCCCAAATACCGCCGTCGCACCCTGTGGTCCCGTCAGCGGGTTGGTAACATCGCAAGCGACGTCAATACGACAGCCGGCCAGGCGTTTATCAAGTTCGCTAACGTCGATGCGCGCGAGGCTCTCCAGCGCGCGTCCGCCGGCGGCAATCTGCTGGTTATCTTTGGTCAGCAGTTTCGCCCCCAGCGCCTGTACCATCCCGGCGCCGCCGTCGTTCGTCGCGCTGCCGCCGATGCCGATAATAATTTGCCTCACTCCGGCATCCAGCGCATGGCGAATCAGCTCGCCGGTCCCCCATGAAGTGGTCAGCAAAGGATTTCGCCGCGCCGGCGGTACGCTCTCCAGGCCGCTTGCCGCCGCCATTTCAATAAACGCGCACTGCCTGTCGCCCGACAGGCCATAGAAGGCCTCCACGGGTTCACCGAGCGGACCGGTGACGGTGACCGCAATCCGGCATCCCTGGGTCGCGGCAACCATGGCTTCAACGGTTCCTTCGCCACCGTCGGCAACCGGCAGCTTGACGTACTCCGCATCGGCGTAAATTTCCCGAAAACCTTGTTCTATCGCGGTTGCGACATCCAGCGCACTCAGGCTCTCCTTGTATGAATCCGGTGCGATCACTATCTTCATATGCTGTCCTTAAAATGAACGATTACCCGACGCCGTGCAGGAAACCGGCCCCCGAAGGGACCGGTATTTCTTTAGCGCACCATGCACGGACGCTTGTTATCAAACGTCCAGTTCGGGATCAAATACTGCATGCCCATCGCGTCATCGCGCGCGCCCAGGCCGTGTTTCTGGTACAGCTCATGAGCTTTCATTACCCGATCCATATCGAGCTCCACGCCCAGACCCGGTTTCGCCGGTACCTGTACCATCCCGCCTTTAATTTCAAAGGGCTCTTTGGTCAGACGCTGGTTACCCTCCTGCCAGATCCAGTGGGTGTCGATGGCGGTAATTTTACCCGGCGCTGCCGCCGCCACGTGGGTAAACATCGCCAACGAGATATCAAAGTGGTTGTTAGAGTGCGAGCCCCAGGTCAGGCCAAACTCGTGGCACATCTGCGCCACGCGGACGGAACCCTGCATGGTCCAGAAGTGCGGATCCGCCAGCGGAATATCGACGGACTGCAGCGACAGCGTGTGGCCCATCTGACGCCAGTCGGTCGCGATCATATTGGTCGCCGTCGGCAGGCCGGTGGCGCGGCGGAACTCCGCCATCACTTCGCGTCCGGAGAAGCCCTGTTCTGCGCCGCACGGATCTTCCGCATAGGCCAGAGAGCCTTTCAGGTATTTGCCAATTTTGATCGCTTCATCCAGCGACCACGCGCCGTTCGGATCGAGGGTCACGCGCGCCTGCGGGAAGCGCTTCGCCAGCGCAACGATGGACTCCGCTTCCTCTTCCCCAGCCAGTACGCCGCCTTTCAGTTTAAAGTCATTAAAGCCATATTTCTCATACGCCGCTTCCGCAAGGCGCACCACCGCATCCGGGGTCATCGCTTCATCGTGACGCAGGCGATACCAGTCGCATTTGTCATCCGGCTGGCTCTGATACGGCAGCGGCGTGGCTTTGCGGTTGCCGACGAAGAACAGGTAGCCGAGCATTTCCACTTCGCTGCGCTGTTGGCCATCGCCCAGCAGAGACGCCACGTTCACGCCCAGATGCTGGCCCAGCAGGTCAAGCATCGCCGCTTCGATCCCGGTCACTACGTGAATTGTGGTACGCAGATCGAAGGTCTGCAAACCGCGTCCACCGGCGTCGCGGTCGGCGAAAGTATTGCGCACGGCGGTCAGCACGTTTTTGTATTCACCCAGCGTCTTACCGACCACCAGCGGGATCGCGTCCTCCAGGGTGGTGCGGATTTTCTCTCCGCCGGGGATTTCACCGACGCCGGTATGGCCGGAATTATCTTTGATCACCACAATATTGCGCGTGAAGAACGGGGCGTGCGCGCCGCTCAGGTTCATCAGCATGCTGTCGTGGCCCGCGACCGGAATGACCTGCATAGAAGAAACAACGGGGGTCGAAAATTGTGCGCTCATAATTTAGTCCTTATTCAAATCAGTGACGGCCGAAAACGGGGCGTTTACGGTCAAAAGTCCATCCGGGGATCAGGTACTGCATTGGGCCTGCGTCATTACGCGCGCCGCCGGGCAGCTTTTTATACGCCTCATGCGCTTTCTGTACCTGCTCCCAGTCCAGCTCAACGCCAAGTCCTGGCGCGTCCGGAACAGCAATTTTTCCGTGCTTAATCTCCAGCGGATTTTTGGTCAGGCGGCAATCTCCCTCCTGCCAAATCCAGTGGGTATCAATGGCCGTGGGGTTACCCGGCGCCGCCGCGCCGACGTGGGTGAACATGGCCAGTGAAATATCAAAGTGGTTATTGGAATGGCAGCCCCAGGTCAGGCCCCAGTCATCGCACAGCTGCGCCACGCGCACCGCGCCGGACAGGGTCCAGAAGTGCGGATCGGCCAGCGGAATATCCACGGCGTTCAGCATCACCGCATGGCCCATTTCGCGCCAGTTGGTGGCGATCATGTTAGTTGCCACCGGCAAACCGGTGGCGCGGCGGAATTCCGCCATCACTTCGCGGCCGGAAAAGCCCTGCTCGGCGCCGCAGGGGTCTTCGGCGTAGGTCAGCACATCGTTCAGCCCTTTGCACAGGGCGATGGCTTCATCCAGCAGCCAGGCGCCGTTAGGGTCGACCGTAATGCGCGCATCCGGGAAACGCTTCTTCAGCGCGCGGGCGGTTTCGATCTCCTGCTCGCCGGGCAGCACGCCGCCCTTGAGTTTGAAATCTTTAAAACCGTAGCGATCCTGCGCGGCTTCCGCCAGCCGCACCACCGCCTCGCTGTTCAGCGCTTCCTGATGACGCAGGCGATACCACGCGTGGCTGCCCGGCGTGCTTTCCAGATAGGGCAGATCGGTCTTCGTACGATCGCCCACGTAGAACAGGTAGCCCAGCACGGTCACCGCATCGCGCTGCTTGCCCGGCCCCAGCAGTTCGCAAACCGGCACGTTGAGCGCCTTGCCCAGCAGATCCAGCAGCGCAGCCTCCAGCGCCGCCACCGCGTTCACCCGCAGTTCGAACGTCCAGGCGCCTTTACCAAAGGTGTCAAAATCCGCGGCCTGGTTGCCTTTATGCACCTGCTGAACCACTTTATTCAGGCGGGCGATTTCCTGCCCCAAAACCATCGGGATCGCCTCCACCAGCGTCTGATAAATCACCTCGCCGCCGGGCGCTTCGCCGACGCCGGTATTGCCGGCGCTGTCGGTCAACACCACGATATTACGGGTAAAGTACGCGTTATGGGCACCGCCGATATTGAGCAGCATACTGTCCTGCCCGGCTACCGGGATAACCTTCATGTCCGTGATAACGGGGCTCGATTGCGTTGTCATGATGATTGTCCTGCCACAGGTTTCAGTTCAATACGCTTAATATCGCCGACCAGAACCAGATAGCTCAGCACCGCCACCAGCGCATGGACGCCCACATAAATCAGCGCGCCGTTAAACGAACCGGTGGTGCCAACGATGTAGCCAATCGCAATCGGCGTCACGATGCCGGAGATATTGCCGAACATGTTGAACAGACCGCCGCTCAGCCCGCTGATCTCTTTCGGTGCCGTATCCGCCATGACCGCCCAGCCCAGCGCGCCGATGCCTTTACCGAAGAAGGCCAGCGCCATAAAGCCGATAATCATCCACTCCACGTTGACGTAGTTACAGAACACCATCACCATCGACAGCAGCATCCCCATCACGATCGGCGTTTTACGCGCGATGTTCAGCGAGCCGGTACGACGCATCAGCCAGTCGGAAATAATCCCGCCGAGCACGCCGCCCGCGAAGCCGCAGATAGCCGGCACCGAAGCGACAAAACCGGCTTTCAGAATGGACATGCCGCGCGCCTGCACCAGATAAACCGGGAACCAGGTGATAAAGAAATAGGTTAAAGCGTTAATGCAGTACTGTCCGATATAGACGCCAATCATCATGCGGGAGCCCAGCAGCTGCTTAATTTGCCCCCATTTTACGCTAAACGGCACCTTAGCTTTGGCCGCCGCCTGATCCATGTTGATCAGCGCGCCGCCAGCGGCGATGTAATCCAGCTCTTTTTGGTTCACGCCCGGATGCTGGTTGGGTTCATGAATGACCTTCAGCCAGACAAAGCTGATGATAATCCCGAGTCCGCCCATAAAGAAGAACACGTGCGACCAGCCCACCTCATGGGTCAGCCAACCCATGATTGGCGCAAAAATAACGGTGGCAAAGTATTGCGCGGAGTTAAAGATAGCCACCGCGGTGCCCCTCTCCTGCGCCGGGAACCACGCCGCGACGATACGGCTGTTTCCGGGGAAAGATGGCGCTTCGGCCAGGCCGACAAGGAAACGCAGGGTAAACAGCGCGACGATAATGCCGAAGCCGCTGAAGATATCGACGAAGCCCTGCAGCAGGGTAAACATGGACCAGATAAAAATGGACCAGAAGTAGACGCGTTTTGAACCGAAACGGTCAAGCAGCCAACCGCCCGGGATTTGGCCGATCACATAGGCCCATGAAAACGCGGAGAAAACATACCCCATGCCAACGGCGTCAAGACCAATATCTTTGGCCATCTCCGATCCGGCAATGGATAAGGTGGCGCGGTCGCCGTAGTTGAAGGATGTGACGATAAACAGCATCACCACTATCCAGTAGCGAGCATTGGTGCGCTTTTCAGCGCCGCTCGCCGCCTGACTTAATGAACTCATTGTTGCACTCCTGAATCATAGCGTTAGCTACGTTCATTCTGAACAGCACAACCTGTAGGGTACTCAGAATGACGTGTTAGTGTTTTTCATTGTTTTCGTTATATCTGGCACTGCATTGGGAACTGGCAGGGAAAGTATAAAAAGAGGGGCTGGCGGGCTCACCGTGCAAATACACAGCTTTCACCGGCTGAGTAAATGTGATTTATGGCGTATGCCTAATGAGATGGGGGATGGTTCACGGAAATGAAAAACCGCGCGCGTTCAGAGGCGGAAACGGCGGTGCAAAAGGCAGGAGTGTGAATCAACTCTCTTGACCCCGTGAAATAGCCCGGTAAAGGCCCTGGCATTACACAGGTTTTAAGGCAAATGCCCGAAGCCAGCTACGCGGAGAATTGGTACGATCTTTTTGACCGTTAATCTGGCTCTGGCATTGAACATCAGTAAAAAAGGAGCGCCCTCTAGTGTAGGGAGAGGGCGAAACTTTTTAATCGAGCAGCGACGCCCACTGCGTTACCCATGGGTTAGAGACGCTTTCGGGTTCCGGATCTTCGCTGGCGTCAATCATCAGCATCTCGCCAACGCGCGTGCCGCCCTGTTCCTGCAATAACGCATCAAACTTTAAGCCGCCGCCGCAGAAGTTAGCGTAGGTGCTATCGCCCAGGGCGATAATCCCATAGCGTAAATGCGGCTGATACATATCTTTGATGCCTTCGTACAAGGGCACGATACTGTCCGGTAAATCGCCCTGTCCGGTGGTCGATGTCACCACCAGCACATATCTACCGCTATACGACTCCCAGTCTTTGACCTCGGGATCCTCAAAGACTTTCGCCTGATGCCCCAGCCCGCTCAAAATAGCCTGCGCCTCTTCGGCGACCAGGAGCGAATTTCCATACATCGTGCCGACAAAAATTCCGACTTCTGCCATGACTATCTCCCTGAATTGACCTGTATCTCTTCATCCTGACCGCAGTCGTCGGCAAACTCAACCCTTTCATTTAGCGGGAGAAGGCCGCGCCAGCCAAACTGCGACAGCGCGCGCATCCAGACGTCGTCAAGACCGGCGCGAATAACCAACGGTTCGCCGGTAAAGGGATGCGTTAACGAGAGCTGGCTGGCGTGCAGCATCAGCCGATCGCAGCCAAAGTGCGCCGCCGCGCTGCGATTCTGCCGCAAATCGCCGTGTTTGCTATCGCCGATAATCGGATGGCGAAGATGGGCAAGATGGCGACGTAGCTGGTGTTTACGTCCGGTTTTCGGTTCCAGCTCCACCAGGCTATAGCGGGTCGTGGGGTAACGGCCGGTCGCCACCGGCATCTCTACCGTCGCCAGGCCGCGATAATGCGTCACCGCCGGCTGCGGGTCTTTATTTTCGCGGGCAAACTTATCGGCGATTTTATCCAGTTCCTCAACCAGCGGATAATCAAGCACCGCTTCGTCGTTCAGCCAGCCGCGAGCGATCGCATGATAGCGTTTCTGCATTTGATGCTGCTCGAACTGCTGCGACAGCAATCTTCCCGCTTCGCTCGACAGCCCCATCAGCAGCACGCCGGACGTCGGCCTGTCGAGGCGATGGGCGGTGAACACGTGCTGGCCTATCTGGTCGCGCACGGTCTGCATCACCACCACTTTTTCATCACGATCCAGCCAACTGCGGTGCACCAGCCAGCCCGATGGCTTGTTCACCGCGACCAGCCACTGGTCCTGATATAAAATCTCCAGCATCAGGCTTCGCCGCCGGCAAACAGCGCATCCAGCAGGACCAGTTCGGCCAGCACCCGCTCGCGCACGGGGTGAGCATTATCCAGAGCCATCTCATAATAGGGCGCAACGGCGAAGTTCTGCGGCAGCGGCGTTCCGCTTTCCAGAAGCTGGTGCATACGCGGAATCAATACCCACTGCAGCCATTCAAGCGGCTCCATGGTGTCGAGGCAAAACGGCTGTTCGCTGGCAAACGCGCGGCTATCGGGGGCACTATCCTGCCAGTGTTCCGTTTCGCGCAGCAGCGCTTCAATGGCGAGCAGGCGCTCGCGCACGCGATGGTCAAGAGTCATGGGAAACCTCAGTGAGTTAAAAACCGGCGCAGAATAGCAAATTCAGACGAGAAATAAAAAAAGGGAGCACTGTATAAAACAGTGCTCCCGGTTCGTTTTGCAGCAATCCAGCTACATTGGTGCTCCCTGCTCGTCCTTGAAAACTTTTCCTGAGGTCTCCTGACCATGTTCATCCATAAACACGTGCATCCTGCTTTCACACCACCCCGATGCGAAATGACTTATCCATAAGTTTGTCCCGATCTTCCTGATCCACCGTTCATCCTGAGCGGCTCTCGTTCTCCATCCTGGAGGTGTCCATTACGCGATCCTGCGTTATCCTTGCTTCATCCTGAAGCCTGTCCCTGCAACGCCGTCCTGGCGGGTCCTGCAGAAGCGCCATCATCCTGATGTTCGCTTCATTTCGCGACGTCCTGTCGACAGACATAGGATCACTGATTCTGCCCCTTCTTACAACCCTTCTTGAGACAATCTCTTAAGATTAGTCCCCACTCAAAAGGACGAAAAAATTAAGATCTTATTTAATACCAACAGCTTATATAAAAAAGTATGGATTAAATTTACCTTAAATGATGACGATCTCTTACAGGTTTTGTAAGAGATCTCTCACAAACGATCTGGCAGACTGGATTACAGAACTGGCTCAAGGTGGTTGAGGAAACCCGCAAGTGAGGGAGAAAGCGTAATGCGTTTGGCGGTGCCGAGGGTCTCTTTGACTACCTCGCCGCTGAGATTACAGACGGAAATCACATCCAGTTCACTCTCGAGGGTGGCGATAAACAGCGTCGGCGACAGCTTCAACCGCTTCTGCACCACCAGGTGCCCGATTAAATTTTCCTGCACCCGCTGGAAATCCTCTTCACTCCAGGTCTGCAGCAGCGTCAAGGTTTCGCCGGCAAACCGGCCGGACATATCGCCGGCAAACTGAGTGGTATAATAAGAATGAAGCGGCTGTTGTACCACAATGTCGAGGGCGCGTTCAACCGCGCTGATATTTTGCGCCAGCGAAAACGGCTGCGGCTGCCAGAAAACGGCCTCGCCCTGGGTGTCGACAACGCAAGGCGACGGGACGCCGTAAAGCTCTTCACTGCGCGGCAGGCTGTGGCGCTGCTGCTGCCAGACGGCGCAATATCGTTGGGTAAAAGCGCGTAGCGCTTCTGCTGTCTGATGGTCCACCGGTTTCTCTCTTCACGTTAGACAGGATACACTGGAGCAATAGTGTACCCGCTTTACTATGGTGAAACATGTCTTCTTACGATAATCATCAGGCGCTGGCCGGCCTGACGCTCGGTAAATCAACCGATTACCGCGATACCTATGACGCCTCGCTGCTGCAGGGCGTGCCGCGCAGTTTAAACCGCGACCCGCTGGGCCTGCATGCCGATAATCTGCCGTTTCACGGCGCCGATATCTGGACGCTGTACGAACTCTCCTGGCTGAACGGCAAAGGTCTGCCGCAGGTAGCTGTCGGCCACGTCGAGCTGCCCGATACCAGCCTCAATCTGGTGGAGTCGAAAAGCTTTAAGCTCTATCTCAACAGCTTTAACCAGACCCGTTTCGCCAGCTGGCAGGACGTTGCAGAGACGCTGACTCGCGATCTCAGCGCCTGCGCGCAGGGGAAGGTGAAGGTATCGCTCTACCGCCTGGATGAACTGGAAGGCCAGCCGATTGCCCGCCTGCACGGCACCTGCATCGACGATCAGGATATCGAGATCGATAACTATCAGTTCAGCGCCGATTACCTGCAGGGCGCCGCCAGCGGCAAAATCGTGGAGGAGACGCTGGTCAGCCACCTGCTGAAGTCTAATTGCCTTATCACTCATCAGCCGGACTGGGGCTCGGTGCAGATCCAGTATCGGGGGGCGAAAATCGACCGCGAGCAGCTCCTGCGCTATCTGGTTTCGTTCCGCCACCATAACGAATTCCATGAGCAGTGCGTCGAACGTATCTTTAACGATATTCTCCGTTTCTGCCAGCCGGAATCGCTTTCCGTTTACGCCCGCTATACGCGACGCGGCGGTCTGGATATCAACCCCTGGCGCAGCAATGGCGACTTTTCCCCCGCCACCGGCCGCCTCGCCCGTCAATAATAAACAATTTCACAATTTGCGTGCGTTTAGGCGCGCGCAAGGTTGTGGAAACGCCGTTCGCAGGGCTATTGTAATCACAGGAAGACCATAAGCGTCCTGTAAGGAGTTCACTTGATTACACATGTTAGCCCGCTTGGTTCAATGGATATGCTGTCGCAGCTGGAAGTGGATATGCTTAAGCGCACCGCCAGCAGCGACCTGTACCAACTCTTTCGCAACTGCTCGCTTGCTGTGCTCAACTCGGGGAGCCTGACCGATAACAGCAAGGAGCTTCTGTCTCGTTTTGAAAACTTCGATATTAACGTGCTGCGTCGCGAACGCGGCGTGAAGCTGGAACTGATCAACCCGCCGGAAGACGCTTTCGTTGACGGGCGTATTATCCGTTCCCTGCAGGCCAACCTGTTTGCCGTACTGCGCGATATTCTGTTCGTCTACGGCCAAATCCACAATACCGTTCGCTTCCCGAATCTCGATCTTGAAAGCTCGGTGCATATCACCAACCTGGTTTTCTCCATTTTGCGTAACGCCCGCGCCCTGCACGTCGGCGAAGCGCCAAACATGATTGTCTGCTGGGGCGGCCACTCGATTAACGAAAACGAATATCTGTACGCCCGCCGCGTCGGCACCCAGTTGGGCCTGCGCGAACTGAATATCTGTACCGGCTGTGGACCGGGCGCGATGGAAGCACCGATGAAAGGCGCCGCCGTCGGCCACGCGCAGCAGCGTTACAGAGACAGCCGCTTTATCGGTATGACCGAGCCGTCGATTATCGCCGCCGAGCCGCCGAACCCGCTGGTGAACGAACTGATCATCATGCCGGATATCGAAAAACGCCTGGAGGCGTTCGTGCGCATCGCCCACGGCATCATCATCTTCCCGGGCGGCGTGGGCACGGCGGAAGAGCTGCTCTATCTGCTGGGCATTTTGATGCACCCGTCGAACAAGTCGCAGGTTCTGCCGCTGATTCTCACCGGGCCAAAAGAGAGCGCCGATTATTTCCGCGTGCTGGATGAGTTTATCGTCCATACGCTGGGTGAAGCCGCCCGTCGTCACTATCGCATTATCGTTGACGACGCCGCGGAAGTGGCCCGGCAGATGAAAAAAGCGATGCCGATGGTGAAAGAGAATCGCCGCGAGACCGGCGACGCCTACAGCTTCAACTGGTCGATGCGCATTGCGCCGGACCTGCAGATGCCGTTCGATCCGACCCATGAGAATATGGCCAACCTTAAACTCTATCCGGACCAGCCGGTGGAAGTGCTGGCAGCGGATCTCCGCCGCGCCTTCTCCGGTATCGTCGCCGGTAACGTTAAAGAGGTGGGTATCCAGGCTATCGAGAAATTCGGCCCGTATAAGATTCACGGCGACCCGGCAATGATGCGCCGCATGGACGATCTGCTGCAGGGCTTTGTGGCGCAGCATCGTATGAAGCTGCCGGGCGGCACCGCTTACATCCCCTGCTACGAAATCTGTTCCTGAGTTCTCTTCTCCTCTTCTCCCGGGCGGCGGCTTAAGCCCCCGGGCTATTTCCCCCCGCCCGGGCCGCACTCTTTCCCCGCTTTTTCGCTTCTCCATTCGCCCGTATGCTTTCCAGATAAATCATTCCTTTTATGAATTTTTAGCATCGCCTTTACAAAAGCCAATCGTTTGCGTTTCCAAAAACTGCAATAAATATCACCAGGAAAAACGCCTTTTAACGTAAAAACGTCGAGAACTTCGCATTTTTACAGTAAAAACCTCGTTATTACGTCGCGCCACTATTCTCTCATATGCTGAAAATGATAGCCTCCGCGCCACAAATCTCTGGCTGATCACCAGAAACAGGCTGTTGGACTAAAATTGCTTACATTTAAAGTGGATTATTGCATTTGAGATCGCGATCACTGATGCATTCACCATATAAATGTATCTTCCCGCACCAATTGTTACGGAGAAAATGCCTAAAAAACCGTAAACAAACGAATTTCATATTATTTGGTCTTTTTTATTCAATAGATTTTGTTGCTTCCTCCAGGAGATACAGATGGAAACCACTCAAACCAGCACCATCGTTTCGGATGCTACCCGTAGCGGTTGGCGTAAGACGGACACCATGTGGATGCTGGGCCTGTACGGCACGGCTATCGGCGCGGGCGTCCTGTTTCTGCCGATCAACGCCGGCGTCGGCGGCATGATCCCGCTGATCATCATGGCGATTCTGGCCTTCCCGATGACCTTCTTCGCCCACCGCGGGATGACCCGTTTCGTGCTGTCCGGTAAGAATCCGGGCGAAGACATCACTGAAGTGGTCGAAGAGCATTTCGGCGTTGGCGCAGGTAAGCTGATTACCCTGCTCTACTTCTTCGCCATCTACCCGATTCTGCTGGTCTACAGCGTGGCGATCACCAACACCGTGGAAAGCTTTATGCTGCACCAGCTGCACATAACGCCGCCGCCTCGCGCCATTCTTTCCCTGATTCTGATTGTCGGCATGATGACCATCGTGCGCTTCGGCGAGCAGATGATTGTGAAAGCGATGAGCGTGCTGGTGTTCCCGTTCGTGGTCGCGCTGATGATTCTGGCCTTTTATCTGATTCCGCAGTGGAACGGCGCGGCGCTGGAAACCCTCTCCCTGAGCAGCGCGACCGCGACCGGCAACGGCCTGTGGATGACCCTGTGGCTGGCGATTCCGGTGATGGTGTTTTCTTTTAACCACTCGCCGATCATCTCCTCCTTCGCCGTCGCGAAACGCGAAGAGTACGGCCAGGGCGCAGAGAAAAAATGCTCCAGCATTCTGGCCCGCGCGCACATCATGATGGTGCTGACCGTCATGTTCTTCGTCTTCAGCTGCGTACTGAGCCTCTCCCCGGCGGATCTGGCGGCGGCGAAAGATCAGAACATCTCGATTCTGTCTTACCTGGCGAACCACTTTAACGCGCCGATCATCGCCTGGATGGCGCCGATCATTGCGATGATCGCCATCACTAAATCCTTCCTTGGTCACTACCTGGGCGCTCGCGAAGGCTTTAACGGCATGGTGATTAAATCCCTGCGCGGTAAAGGCAAGTCCATCGAAATCAATAAACTGAACAAAATCACCGCCCTGTTCATGCTGGTCACCACCTGGATTGTGGCGACGCTGAACCCCAGCATCCTCGGGATGATCGAAACCCTGGGCGGCCCGATTATCGCGATGATTCTGTTCCTGATGCCGATGTACGCGATTCAGAAAGTCCCGGCGATGCGTAAATACAGCGGCCACGTCAGCAACGTTTTCGTGGTGATTATGGGCCTGATTGCTATCTCCGCGATTTTCTACTCTCTGTTTAGTTAATATCCCCCGCGCCGCCTGACGGCGGCGCTCCCGACAGCACTGGATGCATCATGATCAGCGTATTCGATATTTTTAAAATCGGCATTGGCCCTTCCAGCTCCCACACCGTTGGACCGATGAAAGCGGGCAAACAATTCACGGACGATCTTATTGAGCGCGGGCTGCTTTCCGAGGTAACCAAAGTCGTCGTCGATGTCTACGGCTCCCTTTCCCTGACGGGAAAAGGCCACCATACCGATATCGCGATTATTATGGGCCTGGCGGGCAACCTGCCGGATACCGTCGACATCGACGCGATTCCCGGCTTTATCCAGGACGTCAACACCCATGGCCGCCTGATGCTGGCAAACGGCCAGCAGGAAGTGGCGTTCCCGGTCGATCAGTGCATGAATTTCCACGCCGACAACCTGTCGCGGCATGAAAACGGCATGCGTATTACCGCCCTCGGCGGCGAGAAGGTTCTCTACAGCCAGACGTATTACTCCATCGGCGGCGGGTTTATCGTCGATGAAGACCATTTCGGCGTGACCCGCGAAGCGCCGGTCGCCGTACCTTATCCGTATAAAAACGCCGCCGATCTGCAGCGCCACTGCCGCGAAAGCGGGCTATCGCTCTCCGGTCTGATGATGCAAAACGAGCTGGCGCTGCACAGTAAAGAAGCGCTGGAGCAGCATTTTGCCGCGGTCTGGGAAGTGATGAGCAGCGGAATTGAGCGCGGCATCACCACCGAGGGGGTTCTGCCGGGCAAGCTGCGGGTGCCGCGTCGCGCCGCCGCGCTGCGCCGGATGCTGGTAAGCCAGGACAACACCAACAGCGACCCGATGGCGGTCGTTGACTGGATTAACATGTTCGCCCTGGCGGTTAACGAAGAGAACGCCGCCGGCGGACGCGTCGTGACCGCGCCGACCAACGGCGCCTGCGGTATCGTACCTGCGGTGCTGGCCTACTACGACAAGTTCATCCGCAAAGTGAACGCCAACTCGCTGGCGCGCTATATGCTGGTCACCAGCGCCATTGGCTCGCTCTATAAGATGAACGCCTCGATTTCCGGCGCCGAAGTGGGCTGCCAGGGTGAAGTCGGCGTAGCCTGTTCAATGGCGGCGGCCGGTCTGGCTGAACTGCTTGGCGGCAGTCCGGGTCAGGTATGCATCGCGGCGGAAATTGGTATGGAGCACAACCTCGGTCTCACCTGCGATCCGGTTGCCGGCCAGGTGCAGGTGCCGTGCATCGAGCGTAACGCTATCGCAGCGGTCAAGGCGGTCAACGCCGCGCGTATGGCCCTGCGCCGCACCAGCGAGCCGCGGGTGTGCCTCGATAAAGTCATCGAGACCATGTACGAAACGGGCAAAGATATGAACGCCAAATATCGTGAAACCTCGCGCGGCGGCCTGGCAATGAAGATTGTCGCCTGCGATTAACGCCCCCTCCCGGTATGCTGCGGCATGCCGGGCTTCCTTTCCCTGCCCTCCTCCTTCATTTATGTTATATAAATGATAATTTAGTTATTTATTAGTTATAAAGACGATTTGTTACCTTACGGAAAAACCGCTCAAGGAGAACAAATCATGCTCAGATTATCCCGCCCGGCGCTGCTGCTACTGCTTGCAGGCTTATCCGCTTCCGCGCTGGCGAAAGCGCCGGAGACCGTGAATATCGGTTATCAGAAAGCTAATATCTTCGCGCTGCTTAAATATCGCGGCACCCTCGATGAAAGCTTCAAAAAGCAGGGTATCGCCGTCCGCTGGATTGAATTTCCCGCCGGGCCGCAGATGCTGGAAGGGCTGAACGTCGGCAGCATCGACCTCGCCGCCACCGGCGATGCGCCGCCGGCCTTTGCTCAGGCGGCGCAGGCGGATCTGGTCTATTTAGCCCACTCCCCGGCGAACCCAAAAACCGAGGCCATCGTGGTGGCGGAAAACTCGGCAATTAAGAGCGTGGCCGATCTTAAGGGCAAGCGCGTGGGGCTCAATAAAGGCTCCGACGTAAACTACCTGCTGGTGACCGCGCTGGAGAAAGCCGGGCTGAGCTATAAAGATATCACGCCGGTCTATCTGCCGCCTGCTGACGCCCGCGCCGCCTTCCAGCGCGGCGCTATTGACGCCTGGGTTATCTGGGATCCGTTCCTCGCCGAAGTGGAAACGAACGCCAAAGCGCGACAGATTGGCAATGCCGAAGGGCTGGTGCCGCACTACACCTTCTACCTGGCCAGCCGCAAATTTGCCGACACCTATCCGGATACCGCAAAGCAGGTGGTGGATGAGCTGGGTAAACTGAGCGAATGGGCCAACAGTCATCAGGAGGATGCCGCCGGGATCCTCTCCACCTCAACCGGGCTGGATAAGGCTATCTGGCTGAAGACGCTGGCGCGTCTGCCTTATGGTGCCGAGCGTATGACGCCTGCGGTCTATAACGAACAGCAGGCGCTGGCGGATACCTTCACCCGTATCGGCCTGCTGCCGGTGAAAGTCGATGTTCGCAGCGCGACCTGGTCGCTGGATAAGCAGTAAGCCTTCCCTTCCCGGGTCGCGGCGCAGGCGCCTTACCCGGGCTACCGGCCCGCAGACGACGGTGGATCCGTAGCCCGAGCGCCGCCTCCGGGAAAAACCTCCCGCCCCACAGTTCAGCCCCTCACCCTTCGGGGAGAGGGGGACCGGCAAAATTAACTCACCTTCTCTTCACTTCCGACCGCGACCTGCGCGCCGTAGCGATAGCCTGCGCCCGGATGCGGCGCAGCCAGCCGCGGGCCGGCGCCAAACAGCTTCTCGCGCAGGGTTCCCTCGCGATACTCCTGCTTAAACACGCCGCGCTTTTGCAGCTCCGGAACCAGCAAATCCACCACGTCGCGGAAGGTTTCGTGGGTCACCGCATAGGCGAGGTTAAACCCATCGACGTCGGTCTCTTCGACCCAGGACTGCAGCTCATCGGCGACCGTCTGCGGGCTGCCGACCACCAGCGGCCCGAAGCCGCCGATCCCCGCCCAGTCCGCCAGCTTCTGCACGGTCCACTGGCTGTTCGGATCGGCGGTGGAAAACGCCTCCACCATCGACTGAATCGCGTTGGTATGCAGATACTCCAGCACCTGATCCGGCTGATACTGACCAAGGTCGATGCCGGTCCAGCCGGAGAGCAGAGCCAGCGCCCCTTCGTAGCTGACGTACGGTTTATACTCCTGCCATTTAGCCTGAGCTTCACGGTCGGTTTCGCCGACGATGACCGTCTGCATATTGAAGATCAGGATGCTGCGCGGATCGCGCCCGGCCTCCTCGGCGCGACGGCGAATATCCGCCACCGTCTTTTTCAGCAGCACTTTCGACGGCGCGCCGACAAATACGCACTCCGCGTGGCCGGCGGCGAACTGCTTGCCGCGGCTGGAGGCGCCCGCCTGATAGAGTACCGGCGTACGCTGCGGCGACGGCTCGCAGAGGTGGATCCCCGGCACCGAGAAGAAGTTCCCCTGATGGTTAATCGGGTGAATTTTTCGCGGATCGCTGAAGATCTTACGTTCCCTGTCGCGCAGCACCGCGCCATCCTCCCAGCTCCCCTCCAGCAGCTTATAGACCACCTCCAGATATTCATCGGCATAGTCGTAGCGGGCGTCGTGGTCGGTCTGCGCTTTCTGGCCAATATTACGCGCCCCGCTCTCAAGGTAGGAGGTCACGATATTCCAGCCCACTCGCCCCTTGGTCAGATGGTCGAGGGTTGAAAGACGGCGGGCGAACGGATAGGGATGCTCAAAAGAGAGCGAAGCGGTCAGGCCGAATCCCAGATGCTCCGTCACCAGCGCCATCGGCGTAATCAGCGCCAGCGGATCGTTGACCGGCACCTGCGCCGCCTGGCGGATCGCCGCATCGCCGTTGCCGTTCAGCACATCATAGACTCCCAGCACATCGGCGATAAATAGTCCGTCAAACTTGCCCCGCTCCAGCAGACGCGCCAGGTCGACCCAATACTCGAGGTCTTTATACTGCCTGGAGCGGTCGCGCGGATGGGCCCACAGCCCCGGCGACTGATGGCCGACGCAGTTCATATCAAAAGCGTTCAGACGAATTTCACGTTGTGATGACATAGCACTCTCCACGGCGCGCCCCGCTGTCGGGACGCGCGCATAATCATTAAAGGAATCAGGGGATAAAAGGCGTTCAGAACGCCGGACATCGGGCGGATTGTTTGACGCCCAGGGTCCGCAGCGCTTCGTCGGCCACGGCGGCGGCATGGTCGGCCACCTGCGGCAGCCCCATTAATTCTCCGAAATACGCCCGCGCGGCGGGTCCGGAAACCAGAAGATTGGGCGTAATCCGCCCTTCCCGGCCTATCGCCCGCGAGCGGGGATCGACGTCCAGGCCAAGGCCGAACGCATCGGCGCGAATCAGCCCACGCTGGCTCAGCTGACGCAGCAGCGGCTGGCTGTCGGTCAACCCGCCGTGCGCCGGGCCGGTGGTTAAAATAAAGTGGTCAGCGCTCACCCGCAGCGTTTCACCGCGCCGGGGCGTCAGGGTTAGCGCCAGCTTTTGCGCGTCGCCTTCCAGCGCCGTCAGCCTGGCCGCCAGCACCCGCAGGCTGCCGTCGCGCTGGCGCTGCTCAAGAACCCCGGCGACCTGCGGAGCGATACGGTAGCGGTGAACGTCCCAGTAGCTGCGTAAATGACGCAGGAAGCGCTGGCGATCGGCCACCGTCAGCCCCTGCCAGATGCTCTGCCCCTGATTACGCACCGCGTCCAGCACCACCTGCCAGGCCTGTCCCTGCTCCGCCGCGCGCTCGATATCCAGACGGATTTGCCGCAGCCGCTGGCGCAGCGTTCCGCGATCGTATTCGCCAGGCCAGGGTTCACTACTGCCGCTGAGGTTGCTGCGGGACAGCAGCCCGCGGCGTGAAAATGCCGCGATCGGCCCCCGATGGCCCAGACGCGTCAGGGTCGCGACGGTGTCCGCCATCGTCAGGCCGGTGCCCATGACCGCGACGCTCGCTTCCGGGGCGATAGTTGCCAGCACGCCCGCTCGCCAGGGGTTAGCGATGAGCGCCGGATGCGTTGCGAACGGCGTCGCCAGCGACGGCAGCGACGGCGGCGGATGGCTGATGGCCAGCACCAGCAGATCGGCCTGCAGCCGACGCCCGCCGTCGGTGACAACTTCACCATGATTAACGCTCAGCGCCTGCTCGCGCAGATGCGTCAGCCGCCCGCCGCTGGCGCGCGCCTCCTCGGCGAAACGCTGGGCGACATAGCGGCCAAACTGACCGCGCTGCGGATAGACCGCGCCGTCTGCCAGCAGGGCATGCGGGTCATCCGCAAAGGCGGGCTGGCTGCGGTACCAGCGATCGAACGCGCCCTCCTCTTCACCGGCAAGCTGCATCCGCGCGGCAGGAACGTTAATCCGATGGCTCGGTTCGGTCGTGGAGTAGGCCACGCCCGCGCCGGGCACCTCGCGCGGCTCCAGCAGCGTGACCCGCACGCCAACCGACGCCAGGCGCAGGAGATGAATCGCCACCGCCGCACCGCTAAATCCGCCGCCGACAATCACCACGTGCGGTTCAGTTTGCATAGCCCACCGCCTTCACAAATCGGTGTAACATACGCGCCTCCTCAGCTTGCGCTGACCTGTTTCACCGGACGCTTATCGCCGCCGATGGTTTCGCCAAACGGGCCGGTATTGACGCTACGCGCCTTCGGCTGATCGTGGCCTGCCAGCGGCAATAGCGGCATGACCAGGTCAGCGAAACGATGGGCTTCTTCCAGATGCGGGTAGCCGGAGAAGATAAAGTTGGTGATACCGAGCGCCTGATATTCACGAATGCGTTCTGCCACCTGCTGCGGATTGCCGACCAGCGCCGTCCCGGCCCCGCCGCGCACCAGCCCCACGCCCGCCCACAGATTCGGCGCAATACGCAGATTGTCGCGCGATCCTTTATGCAGCGAGCTCATGCGCGCCTGGCCGGTGGAGTCCATACGGGCAAAAATTTTCTGCGCCTGGGCGATAGTTTCGTCATCAAGGTGTGAAATCAGCCGATCGGCGGCGGCCCACGCCTCCTCTTCGGTTTCGCGAACAATCACATGCAGACGAATCCCGTACTGCAACGTGCGGCCCCGGGCGGCGGCGCGCTCGCGCACTATCGCCAGCTTTTCGGCCACCAGCGCCGGCGGCTCCCCCCAGGTCAGGTAGGTATCGATTTGATCGGCGGCGACGTCGATGGCTTCCTCAGAGGAGCCGCCAAAAAACAGCGGCGGGCCGTTTTCCTGTACCGGCGGAAACAGCACTTCCGCGCCTTCCACGTGGATATGCTCGCCGTGATAATCCACCTTTTCACCTTTCAGCAGGCGCGAGTAGACATCGAGAAATTCGCGGGTGACCTGATAGCGTTCGCCGTGGCTGAGGAAAATACCGTCGCCTTTGTTCTCCACCGGATCGCCGCCGGTCACCACGTTAATCAGCAGCCGACCGCCCGACAGGCGGTCGAGCGTCGTCGCCATCCTCGCCGCCAGCGTCGGCGGCTGCAGGCCCGGACGAACGGCCACCAGATAGCGCAGGCGGCGGGTCAGCGGCGCCAGCGCCGAGGCCACCAGCCAGGAGTCTTCGCAGCTTTTCCCCGTTGGGATCAGCACGCCGTAATAGCCGAGGCTGTCGGCCGCCAGCGCCACCTGCTGCAGGTAAGGCAAATCAACCGGGCGTCCGCCCTCCGAGGTGCCCAGGTAGCGGCCATCGCCGTGGGTGGGCAGAAACCAGAACACGTTGATTTTATCGTCGGTTTTTTGCGTCATTATCCATTTCCTATATAACCATATCCGATATTTATCGAATAGTTGTTTTAATTTGGTTATATGAGTGTTAGCGATAATCGTGCCAATGGTGAATAAAAAATTAACAGTATAAATTCAGTGAGTTACAAAAAGCCGAACCTTACGCCGCTGTTGCAAATGCCGCAGCCAATGCGTCCGGACTGCGGCATTTGCAACAGACCGGCGAGTTAGCCCTCTGGTTTCCGTCCCCGGCACAGGATAACTTCAGGGCATCAAATACCGGAGGTCACCATGCTGAATCCTGAATTTCCATCCTCTACGCCCGCGCTGATCGACCCGGCGTCAAAAGCGTTTCAGAGCCTGCTGGATAAACTGGCCCCCACCGAGGCGACCGTGCTGATTGTCGGCGAAACCGGCACCGGTAAGGAGGTCGTCGCCCGCTACCTGCATCACCATAGCCCGCGCCGCCACCGGCCGTTTCTGGCCGTCAACTGCGGCGCGCTCAGCGAAAGCCTGGCGGAAGCGGAGCTGTTCGGCCATGAAAAAGGGGCGTTTACCGGCGCGGTACAAGGCCATCCCGGCTGGTTCGAGGCGGCGGAGGGCGGCACCCTGCTGCTCGATGAAATCGGCGAGCTTAGCCTGCCGCTTCAGGTCAAACTGCTGCGCGTTCTGCAGGAGCGCGAAATCACCCGCGTAGGCTCGCGCAAGGCCATTAAGGTGGACGTGCGGGTGATCGCCGCCACCCACGTGGACCTGATGCAGGCCATCCGCGAGCGTCGTTTCCGCGAAGACCTCTACTATCGCCTGAATATCGCCCTCGTCCCGCTGCCGCCGCTGCGCCAGCGTCGCCAGGATATTCCCGTACTGGCGGACCATTTTCTCTCGCTCTACGCCCGCCGCCTGGGCCGCCCGGCTCGTCGTCTGGCCCCGGAGACGCTGGCAAGGCTGATGGAGTACCCCTGGCCGGGCAATATTCGCGAGCTGGAAAACACTCTGCATAACGCGGTATTGCTGAGTAAAGAAGAGGAGATCGGCCCCGCCCAGCTGCGGCTGACGACGCTGAACAATGAGCCCTCGGCGGCGGGCGATAATGAGCTCGACGATTTTATTCGTCGTCAGCTTTCCCTGCCGGGCGAGCCGCTGTGGGAAAGGGTCACCGGGGCGCTGATACGCGGCGCGATGGCCCACAGTGACGATAATCAAAGCCAGGCCGCGGCGCTGCTCGGTATTAGCCGCCACACGCTGCGCACGCAGCTGGCCAATTTTGGCATCATTAAAAGCCGCCGCCGTCAGGAGCCTCTCTTCGGCGCGGCGGTCAACAGCGTCTCTCGCGACCGGGAATTGCGCATCGGCTTCCAGCGCTTCGGCAATCTTGGCATTCTGAAAGCGCGGCAAAGTCTCGAGCAAGCCTTTGCCAGCCGCGGCGTCAGCGTGCTGTGGAGCGAATTCCCCGCCGGGCCGCAGCTGCTGCACGCCCTCGCCTGCGATGAGATCGATTTTGGCACCACCGGCGAAGCGCCGCCGGTTTTCGCTCAGGCGAGTAACGGCGAGCTGGTCTACGTCGCCTGGGAACCGCCCGCTCCGCAAAGCGTGGCGATGGTCGTCCCGCAGCACAGCGACATTCGCACCATTGCCGACCTGCGCGGCAAGCGTATCGCGCTGAATAAGGGCTCTAACGTGCACTGGCTGCTGCTGCATATCCTGGAAGAGGCCGGGCTGGCATTAAACGACGTCAAAGTGGTCTATATTCCGCCGAAATATCCGCTGACCGCCAGCGATTACCTGGCGGTGGACGCCTGGATGATGTGGGATCCGCTGCTCAGCGACGCGGAATATAGCGGCGAATTACGGGTTGTTGCCAGCGGCGAGGGGCGCGTCAATAACCACCAGTTCTACCTGTCGCGCCGCGACTACGCCAGCCGCAATAGCGATATCATGCAGCGCCTGTTAGCCGAGCTGGCGCAGACCGGCCAGTTTATTGACCAGCACCGGGAGCAAGCCGCCGGACTGCTCTCCGCCGAGCTGGGGCTTAACGCCGCCTCTCTGACGCGCGCCTTATCGCGCCGCAGCCATCGTCCGCGGCCGATGGATCTCAACGTGATTCGCGCCCAACAAAGTATCGCCGATCGCTTTTACGCCCTGGGGCTTATCCACAAACCGGTTTCGGTGCGCGAGGCGGTCTGGTACGGCGAAGCCACCAATAGCGATCTCGGCCTGCTGATGCACGTTGATTAGCCGGAAACTGCGAGTCATCTTCCTGATTTCCCTGGCGCCAATAGCCTCATCCGCGCGGCGATGTTACCCTGAAAGGCACTGCAATAAGAGCCTATTTATGAGGATATCCGTGGCCGTTCATCTGTTAATCGTCGACGCACTTAATCTGATTCGCCGCATCCACGCGGTGCAGGGGTCACCCTGCGTCGACACCTGCCTGCATGCGCTTGAACAGCTGGTGGTCCATAGCCAGCCAACCCACGTGGTGGCGGTATTTGATGATGAAGACCGCGGCCACGGCTGGCGACATCAGCGTCTGCCCGATTATAAAGCCGGGCGCGCGCCGATGCCGGAGACCCTCGAAGCGGAAATGCCGGCGCTGCGGGCGGCGTTTGAGCAGCGCGGGTTTCGCTGCTGGGCGCTCAGCGGCAGCGAAGCCGACGATCTTGCCGCGACCCTGGCGGTCAAAGTGGCGCAGGCCGGCCATCAGGCAACCATCGTTTCAACCGACAAAGGCTACTGCCAGCTGCTGTCGCCAACGATCCGCATCCGCGACTATTTTCAGAAGCGCTGGCTTGATGCGCCGTTTATCGCCAAAGAGTTTGGCGTGACGCCGGAACAGCTGCCTGACTACTGGGGGCTGGCGGGCATCAGCAGCTCAAAGGTTCCCGGCGTGGCGGGCATTGGGCCGAAAAGCGCCGCCCAGCTGTTAACCGATTTTCAGGATCTGGAAGGGATCTACGCGCGGCTGGCGGACGTGCCGGAGAAGTGGCGCAAGAAGCTGGAAGAACAGAAAGAGATGGCCTTCACCTGCCGGGACATCGCGCGCCTGCAAACCGATTTACAGCTGGACGGCAACCTGCAGCAGCTGCGGCTGGCCCGGTAGCGCCGGGCCGCGGTGCGCGCGGCTTCCCGGAGGCGATGCTGCGCATCTGTCCGGGCTACCGGCCCGCAGACGGTGAGCGCATTCCCCGGGTCGCGGCTTATGCCTTACCCGGGCTACCGCAGACGGCTGAATACCTGTAGCCCGGGCAAGGTGCGTCAAGCGCCGCCCCCGGGAGCAGAGCGCAGCGTGGCACCATTTCCCCGGAGGCGATGCTGCGCATCTATCCGGGCTACCGGACCGCAGACGGTGGCGCACCCGTAGCCCGGGCAAGGCGCGTCAAGCGCCGCCCCCGGGAGCAGCGCGCAGCGTGGCACCATTTCCCCGGAGGTGATGCTGCGCATCTATCCGGGCTACCGGATCGCAGACGGTGAGCGCATTCCCCGGGTCGCGGCTTACGCCTTACCCGGGCTACCGCAGACGACGGTGAGCCCGTAGCCCGGGCAAGGCGCGTCAAGCGCCGCCCCCGGGAGCAAAGCACAGAGGGACAGCCCGTAGTCCGGCTAAGCGCAGCGCAAGCCGGGGAATAACAGCGCCGGGGTATCAGCCCAGCACATCTCCCGGAAGCAGCCGGCAGAAGCCTTCGCTTACGGCATCACTCTTCGATACGCAATCCGTAGGTTTTGAATTTCTCCAGCACGATAGCAATGGCCTCGTCGCCAAGAACCGGCACCGGGTCGGTGATGGCCAGAGTGCTGAGATAAAGCTGCGCCAGCACCTCAACTTCATGCGCCAGCCACAGGGCCTTCTCCAGATTCTCTTCACAAGCGATCAGGCCATGGTGCTGCAGCAGCGTCGCTTTGCGGTTTTTCAGCGCCACGGCCACATGCTCAGACAGCTCGCGGGTACCAAACGTGGCGTAGGGCGCACAGGGGATAGAGTTGCCGCCCGCCGCCGCAATCATATAGTGAATGGCGGGAATGGGACGATTGAGGATCGACACCGCCGTAGAGTGAACCGCATGATTATGTACCACCGCGTGAGCATCAGGCCGCGTCTGATAAGCCGCCATATGAAAACGCCACTCGCTGGACGGCAGTTTGCCCTGTTCATGCTGACCTTCGGCATCGATATACACAATGTGCGCTTCCGTCAGCTTTTCATAAGGAATACCCGTTGGCGTGATCAGCATCCCCCCTTGATAACGCACGCTCACGTTACCGGCGGTTCCCTGATTTAACCCCAGGCGGGTCATTTCCAGGCAGGTATCAATAATCTGCCGGGCCAGTCTATTTCGTTCCATTCTTTACCTCTCTTTATGATGCGCAATGCGACAACAGACGGCTCGCCGGAGATGACGCTCCGACGCTGTTGAATAGCTCAAATAATTACTCACCATCATCATCCCGAATAAGCAGAAAGGAATTTACATCCGCCGGTTCTGTGATTCCTCTCACTTATTTCAGTATAAAAACAACCGTTCATTGATTTTTGCTTTCTGAAAAATGCCCGTTCTTACTAATAGATTTAAAAACGGGCATTTTACTGATAGTTTTAACAACTGCCCGTTTTCCACATAATAAAATAAATCGGTCATCGACCCTGTGGGTTTTACAATTAACTTTCTCAAACGGTCATGTTTTTCTGATTATTAAAGTGATGATAATCACATAAAACCACCGAGTGGATACGAAGTGTGACCGCTATCATATTAAAAGGCTTTTTTAATTTGAAAATGAATTCATGAGTTCACTCCGTGATGTTTATTTCACTGTTGATGTCGTCACAAGAGCTCGCCTGATTTTTGCGGTCTGGTGGGCATAAGCCGGCTGCTGAACACGCTTCTGAACCAATGAGGATGCTATGGGAAACACAACAATACAAACGCAGAGTTTTCGTGCGGTAGAGACAGGGCAAAGCAAGCGCTACATTATTCCCTTCGCCCTGCTGTGCTCGCTGTTTTTTCTTTGGGCGGTCGCAAATAATCTCAACGATATTTTATTACCACAATTTCAACAAGCCTTTACCTTAACCAACTTCCAGGCTGGACTGATTCAATCCGCCTTTTATTTCGGCTATTTCGTCATTCCCATTCCGGCCGGAATTTTGATGAAAAAGTTAAGTTATAAAGCCGGCATTATTACCGGACTGTTCTTATATGCTTTTGGCGCCGCGCTATTCTGGCCCGCCGCTGAAGTTATGAATTACACCTTATTCCTGATTGGCCTGTTTATTATTGCTGCAGGCTTAGGGTGTTTAGAAACCGCGGCAAACCCGTTTGTTACCGTCTTAGGACCAGAAAGCGGCGGTCACTTCCGGCTTAATCTTGCCCAAACGTTTAACTCGTTTGGCGCCATTATTGCGGTGGTTTTTGGGCAAAGTCTCATTTTGTCTAATGTGCCGCATCAATCGCAGGATGTGCTCGATAAAATGGCTCCGGAGCAGCTTAGCGCCTATAAACACAGCCTGGTGCTCTCGGTGCAAACCCCGTATATGATCATCGTCGCGGTTGTCTTACTGGTCGCTCTGTTGATTATGTTGACCAAATTTCCGGCCCTGCAGAGCGACGACCATAGTGACGCCAACCAGAGTTCCTTCTCCGCTTCCCTTGCTCGCCTGGTCCGCGTTCGCCACTGGCGCTGGGCGGTGCTGGCGCAGTTCTGCTACGTCGGCGCGCAAACCGCCTGCTGGAGCTATCTGATTCGCTACGCTATCGAAGAGATCCCCGGCATGACGCCCGGTTTCGCCGCCAACTATCTGACCGGCACGATGGTGTGCTTCTTTATCGGCCGCTTCTCCGGTACCTGGCTCATCAGCCGCTTCGCGCCGCATAAAGTGCTGGCAGCCTATGCCCTGCTCTCGATGATCCTGTGCCTGATTTCCGCTTTCACCGGCGGCCACGTGGGTCTGCTGGCCCTGACGCTGTGCAGCGCCTTTATGTCGATTCAGTATCCGACCATCTTCTCGCTGGGCATCAAAAACCTGGGCCAGGACACCAAATACGGCTCCTCTTTTATCGTCATGACCATTATTGGCGGCGGGATTGTCACCCCGGTGATGGGCTTTGTCAGCGACGCCGCCGGCAACATCCCCACCGCGGAGCTGGTCCCGGCGCTGTGCTTTGCCGTCATCTTCATCTTTGCCCGTTTCCGTTCGCAAACGGCAGCTAACTAAACATTTATCCGAATAACGTGAGGAATCTGGAATGAAAAAAATCAGCTTACCGAAAATTGGCATCCGCCCGGTGATTGATGGACGCCGCATGGGGGTGCGCGAGTCGCTGGAAGAGCAAACCATGAATATGGCGAAAGCCACCGCCGCGCTGATCGCCGAAAAACTGCGTCACGCCTGCGGCGCGCAGATTGAGTGCGTCATCGCCGACAGCTGCATTGCGGGCATGGCGGAATCCGCCGCCTGCGAGGAGAAATTCAGCAGCCAGAACGTCGGCGTCACCATTACCGTGACTCCGTGCTGGTGCTACGGCAGCGAAACTATCGATATGGACCCGCTGCGGCCAAAAGCCATCTGGGGCTTTAACGGCACCGAACGCCCCGGCGCGGTTTACCTGGCGGCAGCGCTGGCAGCCCACAGTCAGAAGGGTATTCCGGCGTTCTCCATTTATGGTCACGACGTGCAGGACGCCGACGACACCTCTATTCCGCCGGATGTCGAAGAAAAACTGCTGCGCTTTGCCCGCGCCGGCTTAGCGGTGGCCAGCATGAAGGGCAAAAGCTATCTTTCCGTCGGCGGCGTGTCGATGGGGATCGCCGGTTCTATCGTCGATCACAACTTCTTCGAGTCCTGGCTCGGTATGAAAGTGCAGGCGGTGGACATGACCGAGCTGCGCCGCCGCATCGACCAGAAAATCTATGATGAAAGCGAGCTGGAAATGGCGCTGGCGTGGGCGGATAAAAACTTCCGCTACGGCGAAGACCAGAACGCGCAGCAGTATAAGCGCAACGCCGAACAGAGCCGCGCGGTGCTGAAAGAGAGCCTGCTGATGGCGATGTGCATCCGCGATATGATGCAGGGCAACAAGAAGCTGGCGGAAAAAGGGCTGGTCGAAGAGTCGCTGGGCTACAACGCCATCGCCGCGGGCTTCCAGGGCCAGCGCCACTGGACCGATCAATACCCTAACGGCGATACCGCCGAAGCGCTGCTCAATAGCTCGTTCGACTGGAACGGCGTACGCGAACCCTTCGTCGTCGCCACGGAAAACGACAGCCTCAACGGCGTGGCGATGCTGATGGGCCACCAGCTGACCGGCACCGCCCAGGTGTTTGCCGACGTGCGCACCTACTGGTCGCCGGACGCGGTTAAACGCGTCACCGGCCAACCGCTCACCGGACTGGCGGAACACGGCATTATCCACTTGATCAACTCCGGTTCAGCGGCGCTGGACGGCGCCTGCAAACAGCGCGATGCGGAAGGCAAGCCAACCATGAAGCCGCACTGGGAAATCAGCCAGCAGGAAGCCGACGCCTGCCTCGCGGCCACCGAATGGTGCCCGGCGATTCATGAATATTTCCGCGGTGGCGGCTTCTCCTCCCGCTTCCTGACCGAAGGCGGCGTGCCGTTCACCATGACCCGCGTAAATATCATCAAAGGCCTCGGCCCGGTACTGCAGATTGCCGAAGGCTGGAGCGTAGAGCTACCGAAAGCGATGCATGACCAGCTGGATGCCCGCACCAACTCCACCTGGCCCACCACCTGGTTTGCGCCGCGCCTGACCGGTAAAGGCCCGTTCTCCGACGTCTACTCGGTGATGGCGAACTGGGGCGCTAACCACGGCGTGCTGACCATCGGCCACGTTGGCGCCGACTTTATCACCCTGGCGTCGATGCTGCGGATCCCGGTGTGCATGCATAACGTAGAAGAGGCGAAAATCTACCGCCCCTCCAGCTGGTCTGCGCACGGGATGGATAGCGAAGGCCAGGATTACCGCGCCTGCCAGAACTACGGCCCGCTGTATAAACGTTAAAAATGCCTGATGGCGCTGCGCTTATCCGGCCTACGGATGATACCGTCCCGTAGGCCGGATAAGGCGTTTACGCCGCCATCCGGCAACGTCTCGGGAGAGATTATGAAGAATGAAGTCATCCTGGTCCTCGACTGCGGCGCCACTAACGTACGGGCGATTGCCGTTGACCGCCAGGGGAACATTATCGCCCGCGCCGCAACGGCCAACGCCAGCGATATCGCCGTGGAGAACAGCGCCTGGCACCAGTGGTCGCTGGAGGCGATCCTGCAACGCTTCGCCGAATGCTGTCGGCAAATTGCCGACCCGCTCTCATCCTGCACGGTTCGCGGCATCACGGTCACCACCTTCGGCGTCGACGGCGCGCTGGTGGATGAACAGGGCAAGCTGCTCTATCCGGTCATCAGCTGGAAATGTCCGCGTACCGCGGCGGTGATGGACAATATCGGCCGCTTTATGCCCGCGCAGCAGCTCCAGCAGATCTCCGGCGTCGGCGCATTTGGTTTCAACACCCTGTATAAGCTGATATGGCTGAAAGAGAACCACCCGCAGCTGCTGGAGCAGGCCCACGCCTGGCTGTTCATCTCCTCGCTTCTCAACCAGCGTCTGACCGGCGAATTCACGACCGATATCACCATGGCGGGCACCAGCCAGATGCTGGATATCCACCAGCGGGATTTCAGCGCGCAGATTCTGCAGGCCACGGGATTGCCGCGCCGCCTGTTTCCCCGGCTCGTTGAAGCGGGCCAGCAGATTGGCACGCTGCGGAGCGATGCCGCGAAAATGCTGGGTTTAGCCGTCGGCATTCCGGTTATCTCCGCCGGGCACGACACCCAGTTCGCGCTGTTTGGCGCGGGCGCGGAGCAGGATGAACCGGTGCTGTCGTCCGGCACCTGGGAAATTCTGATGGTGCGCAGCGCCCAGGTGGACACGTCGCTGCTCAGCCACTATGCGGGCTCCACCTGCGAGCTGGATTGTCAGCCGGGACGCTATAACCCCGGCATGCAGTGGCTGGCCTCCGGCGTGCTGGAATGGATACGCCAGCTGCTGTGGACGCCTGAAACGCCGTGGCAAACGTTGATTGAAGAGGCCCGGGCCCTCCCCCGCGGCGCTCAGAAGGTGAAGATGCAGTGCGACCTGCTATCCAGCCCAACCGCAGGCTGGCAGGGCATAACGCTGAATACCACCCGCGGTCATTTCTACCTCGCCGCGCTGGAAGGATTAGCCGAACAGCTGGCGCGCAATCTGCAAACGCTGCAGCAAATCGGCCACTTCAAAGCCAGCGAGCTGCTGCTGGTCGGCGGCGGCAGCCGCAACGCGCTGTGGAATCAGATCAAAGCCAACAGGCTGGAGATCCCCATTAAAGTACTCGATGACGCCGAAACCACCGTCGCCGGCGCCGCCATGTTTGGCTGGTATGGCGTCGGTGAATTCAGCAGCCCGGAGCAGGCCAGAGCGCAGGTGAGCTACCGGTATCGTTACTTTTACCCGCAAACCGAACCCGAACTGATTGAGGGAGTATGAGATGCTAAAAACGATTTCCCCGTTGATTTCCCCGGACCTCCTCAAAGTGCTGGCGGAAATGGGGCATGGCGATGAGATTATTTTTTCCGATGCCCACTTCCCGGCCCACAGCATGGGCCCACAGGTCGTTCGCGCCGACGGCCTGCGGGTGAGCGACCTGCTGCAGGCGATTATTCCGCTGTTTGAGTTAGACAGCTACGCTCCGCCGCTGGTGATGATGGCCGCCGTGGAAGGCGACGCCCTCGACCCTCAGGTAGAAACGCGCTATCGCGAGGCGCTTTCCGGCCCCGCGCCCTGCCCGGAGATCGCCCGCATCGACCGCTTTGCGTTCTACGAGCGGGCGCAAAAAGCCTTTGCGATCGTTATCACAGGTGAGCGCGCTAAGTACGGGAATATTCTTTTAAAAAAAGGAGTAACGCCGTAATCTCATGCCGGAGCGCCCGTCTGATGCGGGCGCTCAGCGAACGCCAGGGTGAGAAAAATGAAAGCGGCACGACAGCAAGCGATACTAGACCTGCTCATTAACCATAACAGCCTGACCACCGAAGCCTTATCGCTACAGCTTAACGTCAGCAGAGAAACCATTCGCCGCGATCTCAGCGAGCTCCAGTCCCAGGGGAAAGTGCTGCGTAACCACGGTCGGGCAAAAGTCATTCATCGGCAAAGCCGTGACAGCGGCGACCCTTTTCATATCCGTCTGAAAAGCCACTACGCGCACAAAGCGGACATCGCCCGCGAGGCGCTTGCGTGGATAGAAGAGGGGATGGTTATCGCCCTTGATGCCAGTTCCACCTGCTGGTATCTGGCCCGTCAGCTGCCGGATATCAACCTTCACGTCTTTACCAACAGCCAGCCGATTTGCCAGGAGCTCAGCAAGCGAGAGAATATTCAGCTTACCTGCTCCGGGGGTACGCTCCAGCGGAAATACGGCTGCTACGTCAGCGCGTCGCTTATCTCACAGCTCAAAGCGCTGGAGATCGACCTGTTCATTTTTTCCTGCGAGGGCATCGACAGCGACGGCGCGCTCTGGGACTCAAATACGGTGAACGCCGAGTTCAAATCGCTGCTGCTTAAGCGAGCGTCGCAATCGTTATTGTTGATTGATAAGAGCAAATTTAATCGTTCAGGGGAGGCGCGGATCGGCCATCTGGATGATGTAACGCATATCGTTTCGGACGTGTCGCAGTCGTAACGGCTATTGCAGCGCCGGATAGCGGCTTAACACCCTATCCGGCCTACAGATCAAACTAGCGTTCGTCGCGGCGACCGCCGACGGCAGCCCACAGGCGGCGAACGTGAACCGTCACCTCTTCGCGATCGTGATACAGCTGGCGCGCCTGGATTTGCGCGTTGATGCCGTGCTCGTCCAGCTGTTCCTGAATATAGGCCAGGTTGCGCGACAGCTCTTCGTAGCGTTTTTTCATCGGCAGCTTCAGGTTAAAGATGGTTTCCCGGCACCAGCCGTTCACCAGCCACTGCGCCATCAGCGCCGCCACTTTCGCCGGTTTCTCCACCATATCGCACACCATCCACGAAATGTTGTTGCGCGTCGGGCGATACTTGAAGCCATCTTCACGCAGCCAGGTCACCTGGCCGGTATCCATCAGGCTTTGCGCCATCGGACCGTTATCCACCGAGGAGACCCACATATTGCGTTTCACCAACTGATAGGTCCAGCCGCCGGGACAGGCGCCGAGATCCACCGCGTACATACCGTTCGCCAGACGCTCGTCCCACTCATCCGCCGGAATAAAGACGTGAAACGCCTCCTCCAGCTTAAGGGTCGAACGGCTCGGCGCATCGGACGGGAACTTGAGGCGCGGAATGCCCATATAGAACGGCGAGTTGTTGTTAGACAACGAGTAACCGGTATAGCAGCAGCCGGGGGCGATAAAGAACACGTGGACCACCGGACGCTTTGGCGTTTCATAGTTGGTCAGCACGCCCGCTTCGCGCAGCGCCGCGCGCAGCGGTACCGTAAACTTGCGGCAGAACTTCATCAGCTCTTTGCTTTCGTTGGTATCGGCCACTTCAACGCGCAGCTCGCCGCCCTTCTCCACCACGCCCTGCAGCATACCGACGATCGGGGAAATCCGGTCTTCCGGCGGCAGGTCGCGCAGGAGTTCGCCAACCACAAACATCTGGCGGGCAAACACCAGCGAGCTGAACGGCAGTTCGCGCACCAGCTTTTCGCCATCTTCGGCCTGGTAGCACTCAAAAATCACATAGCCGGAGTCGTCTTTGACCCGGGCAAAACCAAACACCTCAAGGCGCGAGGCCTTATCGGTAATTTCTGCTGCGCACTCTTTCTCAAACCCAGGGCGACAATAGAGGACAACCTTATTCATGAACAACGCCCTTACGTTTCAGACGAATTGCACCAATTAACATTAAAACCCAACCGGCGAGGAAGCTTACGCCGCCCACCGGGGTCACGAACGCCCACAGACGTAAATGAGAGAGCGCCAGACAATAGAGGCTGCCGCTGAACAGCACGGTCCCTAACGCCAGAAATACGCTGCTCCAGTAGAACCAGATACTGATCCGACGCTGCATCGCCACCGCCAGACCAAAAATCGCCAGGGTATGGAAGGCCTGATACTCCAGGCCGGTATGGATCCAGGCCATCTCCGCCGCGCCGAGCGATTGACTTAAGACATGCGCGCCAAAAGCGCCCAGAGCCACAAAGATAAAGCCGCTAATCGCGGCGAATATCAGCATAAAACGGCTGGTCATGTTGTTACCCTACAAGTAATTATTGTTCATAACGAAAGCGGAATTTTTCTTGTTCACTTGCCGCTTTCGCCAGGATCCACTGCCGGAAAGCGGCTATTTTACCCAGTTCTGCCTGACTGTCATGGCAAACAAGGTAAAACGCATTCTTACTGACCAGAACATCATTAAACGGACACACCAGACGACCGGCTTCAATTTCGGACTGCGCCATGACGTTGTTGGCCAGCGCCACGCCCTGCCCGTGAATGGCCGCCTGCAGCACCATCGCGCTATGGCTGAAAATCGGCCCCTGCTGCACATTAATATGGCTTAGACCAAGCTGACGGGTATAAGTTTGCCAGTCGCGGCGGGACGCATCGTGAAGCAGGGTATGTTGCGCCAGATCGGCAGGCGTTTTCAATGCTTTGTCGCCGGTGAGCAAGAGCGGGGAACAGACCGGCAGCAGATACTCGGCGTACAATTTTTCCACACGCAGGCCCGGCCAGTTGCCGCGGCCGTAAAAAATCGCCACATCGACATCGTCCGCCAGCTTATCCTCCTGACGGTCCACCGCCTGGATCCTGACGTCGATTCCCGGATAAGCTGAGTTAAAGCTTGTGAGTCTTGGCACCAGCCACTGAATGGCGAAACTTGGCAATAAACTGACCGTTAATGCCCCTTTGGCGCTGCGCGCCTGCAGTTTACGCGTCGCTTCCGTCAGTTGCGAAAAAATCTCTTTAATATCCTGAAAATAGCTCTGCCCTTCTTCCGTTAACAGCAGCGAACGATTGCGCCGACGGAACAGCTTAAGGCCCAGAAAATCCTCGAGAGACTTGATTTGATGGCTGACTGCGGCCTGCGTCACAAAAAGCTCATCGGCTGCCCGAGTGAAGCTGAGATGACGTGCGGCTGCATCAAAAACACGTAATGCATTCAGAGGTGGTAATCGCTTCGACATGGTTATTCTGGCTTAGATGTTAACTCAATTTAACAAATAGGAAACAATGATTAACCTATTAGTTTTTTTTATCTGAGCCATTATAAATTGTCCGTTGAGGTTCTACCAGCAAATACCTATAGTGGCGGCACTTCCTGAGCCGGAACGAGAAGCTTTTTTTGGAATGCGTGTTCCATCAAGCTTTTGGCTTACGGTTGTGATGTTGTGTTGTTGTGTTTGCAATTGGTCTGTTTTTGCAGACCCTGGTAGCAAAGCTACCCCTTTTCACTTCCTGTACATTTACCCTGTCTGTCCATAGTGATTTAATGTAGCACCGCACTGCGCGGTGCTTTTTTTTGCCTGCTATACCGAAATCACTTATCCAGCTCGCCCAGCTGTTTTACGTCAGAACGGTTAATCTGCTGCTTGTTACCCCAGGCATCTTTGTACGAAATCATGCCAGTATCATTATCCGTTTGCGGTTTGCCGTCGGTCACGATGGTGCGCCCATCGTTGGTATGCATCACGTAGTTGGAGGAGCAGGCGCTCAGGCCAAAGGTCAGCACACAGGCAGAAATAATTGCGGCAGTCTTATTCATTTTCATCTTTCTCTCCTTTCGACTATTTATACTGTTTATGATTCGTTCTGTACCAGGTTAAAACGCAAACCCAACACTATTCAGCATAACTATCTTTTACCCACCCGAAGTCATATTCAGAAAATTCCAGTCGTTAGCAGAAACCTTGTATCACCCGCCGATTTGCGCGACGATCCTGATATCGATACGAGGAATCTCATGAACGCATTCAACCCCGTCCAATTTCGCGCCCAGTTCCCGGCGCTGGCCGACGCCGGCGTCTATCTTGATAGCGCCGCGACAACCCTCAAACCGCTGGCGGTCATTGAGGCCAGCGACCAGTTCTATCGACTTAGCGCCGGTAACGTCCACCGCAGCCAGTTCGCCACCGCCCGTCAGCTAACCGAACGCTATGAAAACGCGCGCGAACGGGTGGCGACGCTGCTCAACGCCCCTTCCGGCCAGGATATCGTCTGGACGCGCGGCACCACCGAAGCCATTAATATGGTGGCGCAGAGCTACGTGCGCCCGCGCCTGAAACCCGGCGATGAGATTATCGTCAGCGAAGCAGAGCATCACGCCAACCTGGTGCCGTGGTTAATGGTTGCCGGGCAAACCGGCGCGCGGGTGGTGAAGCTGCCGCTGGCGGGCAACCGCCTGCCGGACGTGGCGGCGCTTGGCGCGCTTATCACGCCGCGCAGCCGGGTGCTGGCGATTGGCCAGATGTCCAACGTCACCGGCGGCTGTCCGGATCTGGCGCTGGCAATACGCCAGGCCCGCGCTGCCGGGATGGTGGTGATGGTCGACGGCGCGCAGGGAGCGGTACATTTCCCGGCGGACGTCCAGGCGCTGGATATCGACTTTTATGCTTTTTCAGGCCATAAGCTCTACGGGCCGACCGGCATCGGCGCGCTGTATGGCAAAAGCGAACGGCTGGCGGAGATGTCGCCGTGGCTCGGCGGCGGAAAAATGATTACCGAAGTCACCTTCGATGGCTTCAAAACCCAGCCCGCCCCCTGGCGCTTCGAGGCGGGAACGCCCAATATCGCCGGGGTGATCGGCCTGAGCGCGGCGCTGGAGTGGCTGGAGGAAACGGACATCGCGCAGGCGGAAAACTGGAGCCGCGGCCTGGCGACGCTGGCGGAAGACGAGCTGGCGAAACGTCCGGGCTTCCGCTCCTTCCGCTGTCAGGACGCCAGCCTGCTGGCGTTTGATTTTGACGGCGTTCACCATAGCGATATGGTGACGCTGCTGGCTGAGTCGGGGATCGCGCTGCGCGCCGGTCAGCACTGCGCCCAGCCGCTGCTGGCGGCGCTTGGCGTAAGCGGCACGCTACGGGCCTCCTTCGCGCCTTATAACACGCAAGACGATGTCTACGCGCTGGTGCACGCCGTGGACCGCGCGCTGGAAATACTGGTGGATTAATGACGACTTCTCACCCTTTTGGTACCCGCATCACCGAGGCATCTCTACGGCAGACCTTTACCCCGCTCAGCCAGTGGGAAGATAAATACCGCCAGCTGATTTTACTGGGTAAGCAGCTTCCCGCGCTGCCGGACGACCTGAAAGCGCGAGCCAAAGAGATTGCCGGGTGTGAAAACCGCGTCTGGCTGGGGCAAGTCGTTGACGCCGAGGGCAAGCTGCATTTCTTCGGCGATAGCGAAGGCCGCATCGTGCGCGGCATGCTGGCGGTGCTGTTGACCGCCATAGAAGGCAAAAGCGCCGCTGAGCTGCTGGCGCAGGATCCGCTGGCGCTATTTGATGCGCTGGGGCTGCGCGGCCAGCTGAGCGCCTCGCGCAGTCAGGGGCTCAGCGCCCTGAGCGAAGCGGTGCTCGCCGCCGCCCGCGAGGTTGAGGTTTAAGCTTATCCCGGGGGCGGCGCTTGACGCGCCTTGCCCGGGCTACGGGTTCGTGCGGTTTTGTCGCCCGGACAGGTGCGCAGTTTTGTAGCCCGGGTAAGGCGCCTGCGCCGCGACCCGGGAATTTACGCCGTCTGCCGCTCCGCCTTCGCCAGCATTTTCTTCAGCGCGTGGGAGACGGCGACAAAACCAAAGGTCGCGGTCACCATCGTCGCGGCGCCAAAGCCGGATGCGCAGTCCATTCGCTTCGGCCCCTCCGCGGTGCTTTTCATCGCACAAACGCTGCCGTCCGCCTGCGGATAAACCAGCGCTTCGGTGGAAAACACGCAATCCACGCCGAGCTTACCTTTGCTGTTCTTCACCACCCCAAACTGGCTCTTCAAACGCTCACGCAGCTTTGCCGCCAGCGGATCCTGGATGGTTTTCGCCAGATCGGCGACCTGAATTTGCGTCGGATCGATTTGCCCGCCCGCGCCGCCGGTGGTCACCAGCGGAACCTTATGGCGACGACAGTAAGCGATTAGCGCCGCTTTCGGGCGCACGCTGTCGATGGCGTCAATCACGTAGCTAAAACCAACGCCAAGATACTCGGCGACGTTTTCCGGGGTGACAAAATCGTCCACCACCGTGACCCGGCACTCGGGGTTGATCAGGCTAATACGCTCCGCCATCACCTCGGCCTTCGCCAGGCCAACGTTGCCGCCAAGGGCGTGGATCTGGCGATTGGTGTTGGTCACGCAGACATCATCCATATCGATCAGGGTAATCGCGCCAATTCCGGTTCTCGCCAGCGCTTCCGCCGCCCATGAGCCTACGCCGCCGATGCCGACCACGCAGACGTGCGCGTCGGCAAAACATTGCAGCGCCTTTTCACCATATAAACGCGCCGTGCCGCCAAAACGCTGGCGCCAGGCATCGCTGATTACAACAGACATAAAACCTCAGAATTAGTGGACATTCCCGGGTCGCGGCGCAAGCGCCTTACCCGGGTGACAAAATCAGCCGTAGCCCCGGTAAGCGCAGCGCGACCGGGGAAAAGAACCGGCGTACTAGCCGCTAAAGACGTTGCCCGCGCCCGGGGCGTTTTTCAGCACCCATACGCGGCCGTAGTGGTTATACCAGCCGGCACGGTGGCCCGCGTCAGGCCCAATGCCCTGATAGATGTCGAAATGCTGACCTTTGATGGCCCCGCCGACGTCGAGGGCGACCATCAGGCGCAGTTCGTACTGGCCGTTAAACTTGCCGTTATTATCCAGCAGAGGCACCTCGGCCAGCAAGGTGGTCCCTGGCGGAATAATCGACCGGTCGGAGGCCACCGAGGCGCGGCCGATCAGCGGCACAGCGCTGGCCCCTTTCACCGGCGCGAAAGACTGCGGTTTAAAGAACACGAACGACGGGTTCTGCTCCAGCAGCTCGCGCACTTCCGCTTCGCTGTGCTTTTCACCCCACTCGCGGATCGCCTGCATCGACATATCTTCTTTCTTCACTTCCCCGCGGTCGATCAGCACTTTGCCGATGCTGCGATAGGGCCAGCCGTTTTTTCCGGCATAGCTAAAGAAGTTGAGCGGCGAACCATCGCCAAAGTCGATATAGCCGCTGCCCTGCACGTCCATGATGAAGTTATCCATCAGCGAGTTGCTGTACGCCAGCACATAGTTATCGCTCAGCGCGCCGGCATAGATGCTGGCGCGGGACGGCAGCTTACCGCGTTTCGGCGGCATACGGTAAATGGGGTACTGGAATTCGCCCTGACGGGTGTGGCGCGCCTGCACCACCGGCGTGTAGTAGCCGGTAAACTGGACGTTGCCATAGTTGTCGACGCCCTGCATCTGCCAGGCGTCGATGCCAAACTGGCGCAGCGTACGGGTGTCGCCGCCGGCGCGCAGCCACTCCTGCAGCGCGTTATAGACGTTGCTCTGGCTATTATAGAGGCGTGGCGAGGCGTTACGAATTTGATTAACCTGCTCGGAGAAGTCGCCGGCGTTGATCGGTGCCCCGACGGCATCCGGCTGGTTTACCAGTGAAAACGGCTGGGTGAACTTGCCATCGCTATATTGCTGACCGCGGTCGGTCGGTTTTGAGGAACAGGCGGCGAGCATGGCCAGCATTGCCCCCGTCGCTACATATTTTGCCCAACGTCCTTTCATGGTGTCTCATCTTTTGCTGCGAAGCCTTAGTGCGTGTTGAAGATAACAAAGCGCCGGAGCTATTGAAATGCGCGATCTCATCGATGGCACAGATTTGTGTAAAAAAACACCACAACGTGGCGTTTTATAAGCCAATTCTTACAAAAATGTCGATTTGGTCGAAAAAAGGTTGCATCATCTCGCTAGCGGAGTATAGTGCGCTTCCACGGACGCGGGGTGGAGCAGCCTGGTAGCTCGTCGGGCTCATAACCCGAAGGTCGTCGGTTCAAATCCGGCCCCCGCAACCAATTAAAATTTGATGAAGTATCTTCTACGACTGTAGAAAGACGGACGCGGGGTGGAGCAGCCTGGTAGCTCGTCGGGCTCATAACCCGAAGGTCGTCGGTTCAAATCCGGCCCCCGCAACCAACATTACAAACACCCTCAAGGGTGTTTTTTTGTTTCTGCCGCCGGCAAAACCTCTGCCGAAAACGGGAACGGCCATTGCCGCCCCCTCGCCGGTTTGCTTTATGTCATCCGTAACAGCCCCTGAAATACAAGAAACCGCAATTTATCAACGTCTTTTTATACTTCCCTGTATCTCTCAGGAGATCCACAGATGATGCGTGGACAAATGAGTGTACGGCTAAAAGCCACTTACTTAATCCACTCATTTAGAGTTTTGCGCAATAAAAGGACTAAATTCCCGGAACTACCGTTATCTTTACGTTTGTAATCGGCCCCTGGCCAACAAGAATGAAGATAGCAGACTTGATATAATCATTATATTTCGGTGCTTATCTTGCCAGACAGGGCACTGCAACAAACAGGATTTAATTGAGATAATGTATCTATGATAGTTTTCATTATAAGTCAGCACCATACTTTCATTACTGAATAAATCATGATAATTGATGCAAATGTTATATTTTTGATACCAGAGCTTCTTCTGATTGTTTTAAATTATGGTATTAATTCCATCCTTTCCCCTTCTGTACTTCACTAATCTCGCAGTAGATGGTCGAACTTTTTGCCACCAAATCATTCACAGCAAAAATATCATTTATTAAAGAAGCTTTTATTTATTCCGAAAAAGTGGCGTTGCGATATTATTACGCGATCGTTTATCGGTATTTTATGCTTATACTTAGCCATAACCAAGCAGATTGCCCTTGATGGTCAATAAATTGAGAAACTTCATATAAATAAAAATATCTTAGGATACGAGCCAAATTATTTATAGTAGTAATAAAAACGATCTTTCAGACACTGACCACATTGCACCACGCTTTATTTAACTGTTAAATTGGATCAAGGTCAGATACTTAAACAAGGGTTAGTTAGACAGGGAGAAGCAACATGGCTAAAAAATTTCTAAACGATGTTCCCGAAACTCGCTTTAACATAAAGCCGGGCCTGAAAACAGGAAGTGCCATGAATGTGAAGTTACCTCTACATCTTCTCTCCGCCAGGGATTGTAGTGTCCACCAGACATTTATTAACTATAGCCCCAGTAATTGGCCTTAATTTAAACCAAAACAACTTCACTAACGCCATGACTGAACCTGGAGCGATGGAAGAATTAACAAGAATGTCGTTACAGGAGAGGGGTTAACCTGCACGCCTGGGAAAGTCATTGGGCAAAACCGGATAAAAGTTTCAAAAGGGAAATTTTGATGTCTGCAAAGGAACATATTTCTTCATCTGCGGCTATGTCAACAATGATGGGATCAGGCGGCATTTATCAGTCGTTGTTTAAAAAAATACATCTGACGGTAGCTATCCATACTCCACTTTCCTGTCTGGCGAAATCTGCGGAGGATGTGGTTATGCATCAGCCAGACGTCCAGCACGTTAAGTCACGCTGGCACGGTCTCAGGTTTCTCAAATGCCAAAAGCAAAAACCTGACCGGGCGGTGGTGTAGTATGAAAATTCATCGACCACTATGGGCTGAGGGAACGTTCCTGTCCTCACAACAGTTTCAGCAGCAGGCCCGCTGGGAAACGTACAGTAACAACAGCATTGCACAGCTGGGTATCCGTCATCCATGGGGTGTGGCGAGAGTCGAGTTTGACAGAGAAGCGTTGGCGTTAGGGAAGTTAAAATTACGTACCCTGCGCCTGCGTTTTTCCGATGGCTCGTTGATCGACTCCGAAGTTTCCGATGCGCTGCCTCTGGCTTGTGATTTACATACTCTGGCGGTGGAAAATACGGCAATAGTTGTCCTGGCGTTACCGCTGGAACATGCGAATGGCGGTAATCTGGGACAGGAAAAGCATACTGAAAGACCCCTGCGTTATCGTCAGGAATGGCATAAAGTACAGGATATTTATGGCAGCGACAGTGAAGAAATGGCCGTTGAATGCCATGCGCTGTCATTGCGTTTCGCCCATGATAACAATCAGGATTACATTACCTGCCCGCTTGCACGTCTGACGCGGAATGGTCAGGGTAACTGGTCTCAGGATGAAAGCTACATCCCGCCGCTGCTTGCCCTCAGCGCACATATTGGTCTGGTGGAGCGACTGGATACGTTGCTGTTGCAGCTACAAGCGAAGTGCCGGCGTCTGATGGCCCTGCGCCGGGAAAGCAATCAGCGTATGGCGGACTTCGCGGTAGCGGATGTGTCCCTGTTCTGGTTACTCAATGCGTTGAACAGCGCTGAACCGGTTCTAAGTGATTTTTTACGGTATCCGAGCATCCATCCTGAACTCGTCTGGCGCGAACTGGCTCGTCTGGCCGGCGCGTTGCTGACCTTTTCCCTTGAACACAACGTGAGCGCCATTCCCGCATATGTCCATGATGCTCCAGCCTCCGTTTTTCCGCCGCTTTTTACCCTGCTCAGCGAACTGCTCGAAGCCAGCCTGCCGTCGCGGGTGATTGCGCTCGAGCTGGAATCCCTTCCCGGCAACCGCTGGAAAGCCGAACTTCACGATCCACGCCTGCGGGAAGAGGCGGATTTTTACCTTTCTGTTCGCTCCTCGCTGCCGACGCACGTCGTTCTGCAACAGTTACCACGGCTCTGCAAAATCGGGGCGCCGGATGACGTTACGTTGTTGGTTAATGTTGCGCTGAACGGTGTCCCTGTTGTTCCGCTGACGCAGGTTCCGGCTGCATTGCCATTACGGCTGGAGAATCAGTACTTTGCGCTGGATATGCAGAGCGCTCCGGCTAAAGCCATGCTGGATGCCGGGTGCTGCATGATTTACGCGCCGGGTACGCTGGGCGATCTGAAACCCGAGCTTTTTGCGGTACTGCGGTCATGACACAGGAACGGAAAATCGACATTGACGTACTACTTCGCGACACCTTTCTGACGGTGGTGGAACTGCGTCAGGGCACTTCTGCAAGACACGGACAGGAACTATATCGCCATTGTCTGCAGCAGGTGGAAGGGGTACGCGAGCGTCTGACAGCGGCCGGATTCAGCCAGCAGGACATAGAACATATCACTTACGCTCAGTGCGCGCTGCTGGACGAAACCGTTCTCAGCCGGGACGGGATGGATGATGGCCAGATGGTCTGGCTAAAAAACCCTCTCCAGTCGCATTTTTTCAATACCCTTCAGGCGGGCGAACTACTGTATGAGCGTATGAAGCGGTTTTTACAGGAGCCAGCCCCCACGCCGGCGGTCCTGACATGTTTTCATCGCGTGCTGTTGCTGGGGTTTCGCGGGCGCTATCAGGACCCCGAATCTGATGAACGGCAGCATCTCATTGCGATGTTCAGCAAGAGGGTTGAGCCATTCAGGGTGCAAGAAGATTCGGCAGTGCTGAACGTGCCTTTGACCAGGCGTCAGCATTACCTGTGGCAGTCTCCTTTTTGCTGGCTGCTACTGCTAATGCTTGTGCTGGTTGGCGTCTGGTGGGGGTTGCATAGCTGGCTGAATGTACTGGTGGATGAACTGCTGCCAACAGGCAAGTCTTGAAGATGAGCCGGGTGAGTAACACGCTGAAACAGGCGCTTTTGCTGTGGAGCATGCTGCTGGTGCTGGCGCTATGGCTGGGATTCAATCAGGCCTCTACGGCGATGAAATTTGGCGTGACAGTGGCGCTTATCGTCATCGCAGTAGGCCTGCTGGCGTGCTGGCGCGGAAAAAAAAGACAGACTGAGGCCGACAGCGCATGGCTGTCCCGATTGCCGCCCAAAACATATCGGCAGCCCGTAGTGCTGGTGTGCGGCGACGCGGCAGCATCGTTATTCACAGAAAACCCGCTGCGGCAGGTCGCGGGAGGGCTGTACCTGCACGTTGCGGATGAAGAGCAACTTATCAGACAGGCTGAAGTGCTGCTGGCTGACCGCCCCGCATGGGCTTCTCAGTTATGTGTGGCCTGCACGGTCGTGCCGGTTGTTCATCTGGATATGGCTGTTCTGGCGGGACGATTGCGACGCTTTGTCGGCGGTCTGGCGACAGTGCGCCGCAGGGCGGGCATAAAAGTGCCGCTGCTGCTGTGGAGCTGGCTGCCCGGCACAGGGCGAGAGGATGATCTACCGTGGTTTATCTGCGCCGGCGGCAAGGTTCAGGTGGTGACGCCCGCCGGAGAAAGCTCTCCGACGGCATGGGCGGCACAGCCCGGAACCGATGGGAGCAGCCTGCGGCTTTGCCATCTTCTGCGGATGGAAAGCCTGATGCAGTGGCTCAATCAGATGGTGTTACCAGAGCTGAACGGGTATCCGCCGCTGGCGGCGGGCATGGGGCAGGCGCCATCGCTGCCTGCGCTGGAAGGCAATCTGTGGCAGACATGGACAACGGCAAAAACGGGACTGACGCCGGAGGCGATACCGAAGATCGGCGCATCTCCCCTGCCGTTCCCGGACATGATGCTGCCGCTGTTACCACGTCAATCAGGATTTACGCCAGTGCGCCGCGCCTGCGTGGCGGCGCTGCTGATGACCACCGTGGCAGGAGTGGCTGCGCTCTGTCTGTCAGCAACCGCAAACCGCAGCCTGCTGCTGCAGGTGAGCGACGATCTACATAAATATGATGCCGTTCCGGCAGACAACGACGCCGCTAAAGCCCACCACCTGTCGGTCCTGAAGGACGATGCAAATATTCTGGATAGCTATTTTCGCGAAGGGGAGCCATTACGTCTCAGTCTGGGCTTATATCCCGGCGAACGGCTACGCCAGCCGGTATGGCGGGTTATTCGCGATTACCGTCCACCTGAGAAAAAAAGGGATGTAGCAGACGCATTACCGGTACAGAGCGTGCGTCTCGACAGCATGGCGTTGTTTGACGTCGGACAGGCCCGTCTGAAAGACGGCTCGACAAAAGTGCTGATTAACGCGCTGGTAAATATCAGGGCAAGGCCGGGCTGGCTGATTGTGGTCACCGGATATACCGATACTACCGGCAATAAAAAAGCCAATCAGCAATTGTCGCTGCGACGCGCGGAAGCCGTGCGCGACTGGATGCTACAGACCAGCGACATTCCGGCCACCTGTTTTGCCGTACAGGGGCTGGGCGAAAGCCATCCTGCGGCAACTAACGATACGCCGGAAGGCAGGGCCGCTAACCGGCGCGTCGAAATCAGTCTGGTTCCCCGCACTGACGCCTGTCAGGACGTGAAACAGAACATGCTGCCAGAACCGGCGTTATCTCAGTTAAATCCACAAGGAGTTTCAGCCATCTAACCATGGCTGGCAGGAAGCCTTCTGCTTTTTTGGCACGGGTTCGATATGCGGCTCGCTGAATATCGGTGGTACCGGTACCGAGCAACCGCTATTCACAATTTAGCCTGATGTAAACCTGATGGGCACGAGGTCATGGCTATGGGCGGTAGCGTGCCTGAACAGGGCCCCGCAAGAGGAAATTCTGTGGAATTTGTTACGAAATAAGGAAGCCCACGATGGATGTACAGAACTTCGACCACTCACACCACGCGTTAAAAATCCGCGGCCTGAGCAGCGGCGTGGACGTACTGTCCTTTGAAGGCAAGGAGCAATTAAGCGCCCCATTCCGCTATGACATTCAGTTTACCAGCAGCGATAAGTCTATTGCGCCGGAGTCGGTGCTGATGCAGGACGGGGCATTCAGCCTGACCGCCCCGCCGGTGCAAGGGATACCGACGCAGACTCCCCTGCGTACGTTGTACGGGGTGATCACCGGATTTAAGCAATTGTCTTCCTCACGGGACGAGGCGCGGTATGAGGTGCGGCTGGAGCCCCGTCTGGCGCTACTGTCCCGCAGCCATCAGAACGCGATTTATCAGAACCAGACGGTGCCGCAAATCGTGGAGAAAATACTCCGCGAGCGGCATGAGATGCGCGGTCAGGACTTTGTGTTTAACCTGAAAGGCGACTACCCGTCACGCGAGCAGGTCATGCAGTACGACGAAGACGATCTGACATTCATCTCACGGTTGCTGTCGGAGGTGGGTATCTGGTTCCGGTTCAGTACCGACGCCCGACTGAAAATCGGGGTTATCGAGTTTTACGACGACCAGAGTGGCTATGAGCGCGGCCTGACGCTGCCGCTGCGTCACCCTTCGGGGATGAGCGACAGCGGAACCGAAGCAGTGTGGGATCTGAACACGGCCTACAGCGTGGTATCGAGGTCCGTCACGACGCGGGATTACAACTACCGTGAAGCGATGGCGGAGATGACAACAGGCCAGTTTGACGTAACAGGCGGGGATAACACCACCTACGGTGAAGCCTATCATTACGCTGACAATTTTCTGAAAACGGGTGACAAAGCGACGCCGGAGAGTGGTGCATTCTATGCGCGTATCCGCCACGAACGCTACCTGAACGGACGCGCCATCCTGAAGGGACAGAGCACCAGTTCTCTGCTGATGCCGGGGCTGGAGATAAAGGTCGAGGGTAATGATGCGCCAGAGGTATTCCGCAAGGGCATTCTGATAACCGGGATTACCGCCAGCGCAGCACGAGACCGCAGTTACGAACTGACATTCACCGCCATCCCCTATTCCGAACGCTACGGCTACCGCCCTCCTCTCATCCGCAGGCCTGTGATGGCAGGGACACTCCCGGCGCGGGTGACCAGCACCACGGCAAATGATGTCTACGCTCATATCGACAAAGACGGGCGCTATCGAGTGAACCTGGACTTTGACCGGGATACGTGGAAGCCGGGTTTCGAGAGCCTGTGGGTACGGCAGTCACGCCCCTATGCGGGAGATACTTACGGTCTGCACCTGCCGCTGCTGGCGGGAACCGAGGTTAGCATCGCGTTTGAGGATGGCAACCCGGACAGGCCATATATCGCCGGGGTGAAACACGACTCGGCGCACACCGACCATGTGACCATCCAGAACTATAAGCGCAACGTGCTGCGCACCCCGGCGAATAACAAAATCCGGCTGGACGATGAGCGGGGTAAGGAGCACATCAAGGTCAGCACAGAGTACGGCGGAAAGAGCCAGCTGAACCTGGGACATCTGGTGGATGCTGGGAAGCAGCAGCGCGGTGAGGGTTTCGAACTGCGCACCGATATGTGGGGTGCGATAAGAGCGAAAAAAGGTGTCTTTATCAGCGCCGATGCGCAGGAAAAGGCGCAGGGGCAGGCGCTGATGATGGATGAAGCGTTAAGCCAGCTCCAGGAAGCGCTGTCTTTAGTGGAAGCACTACATAGCGCCGCTGAAGTGGCAAAATCAGAGCTGGCGGATTTACAGACACAAAAAACGCTATTGTCAGAAACACTGACCGAGCTGAAAAAATCAGCGCTACTGCTTTCTGCTCCCGCGGGGATTGCACAGGTTACGCCCAAAAGCCTGCAATTATCCTCAGGGGAAAACCTGATTAGCACCAGTGGGAAAAATACGGATTTCAGCGTATTTAAAAAATTCACTGTAGCTGCGGGAGAAGCAGTAAGTCTGTTTGCTCAAAAGCTTGGTATTAAAATTTTCGCCAGCAAAGGCAAAGTGGAGATTCAGGCACAAAGCGATGAAATGCTCCTGGATGCATGTAAAGATCTGCGCATAAGCAGTAGCGACGGAAAAATTCTTATTAGCGCAAAAAATGAAATCATCCTAACCAGTGGTGGTGGATATATTCGAATTGGAGGTGGCACGGTGGAATGTGCCGCACCAGATAAAATTATAGAGCGTGGAGCGGTTTGGCAAAAATTCAGTGGTCAGAGTATCAGTCAGGCCATGCAGGAATGGGATTCCACTGATTTTGCCATCACCCCTGAGATCCTCTGGAAGCAAACCGGAAAACCGGCAAAGAATCAAAAGGTACGCGTTACCCGCGGCGATGGCACTACCGTTGAAATGACGACTGACGATCAAGGGAAACTACCTGTGCAGAGCGGGCTTTTTGTTGAATCAATAAAAATTGATCTCTTAGATAATCAGGAAGATTAAGGATATTCGGAGGGAATATATGTCTACGACGATGCATATGGATCGTGCCGATAAAAATAAAGTTGGCACCGCGGAGATTGAGGATCTGCGGGTAATTCCGGTTATTTTTCTGCCAGGAATAATGGGAACGAATCTTAAAGTAAAGCCCAAAGATGATGGTGAAGATTCGATAGCCGTGTGGCGGTATGATAGCAAAACCTCACTGCTGGGCTGGACGCTTCCTTCATCAGGACCAAAAGAGAGAAAACGGCTACTACATCCTGACCGGGTGAAGATTGACAACAGAGGGCTTATTCCCATGTCGCCAGATGTACAGAAACATATTGATCTGGTAATAGCCACGCAATACCCCAGTAATATCGCTGATAAAGAAGAAATGGAGCGATTTACAAAAGCTTTACTAAAGGCTGAGGAAGAAGATCATCCAGAAAAAAAACTCTTTGGCTCACGACGCGATCGGGGTTGGGGCGAGGTAGCCGCCCCAAGCTACGGCGCTTTTCTTGATGCGCTACAGACTGCACTGTACCGGGATAAGCCAACGAAAAAAGACAATACGCTGAGTGCGATTTATCAAAAATTAGTTGATGAACCACTAGGGCTGGAATTTGGCGTGGATTCCCTGGATGAAACATACCTTGAAGTCATGAAACTGTATCAGTTTCCAGTACATGTCGTGGGCTACAACTGGCTGGGCTCCAATATACTGTCGGCAAAAAGACTTGGCGAAGAAGTCGATAGGATTATTGACAAGTATCAAACTCAGGGCATGAAGTGCAGCAAAGTCATTCTGGTGACCCATTCAATGGGGGGGCTAGTGGCACGATATTATTCAGAATGTCTGGAGGGCAGAGATAAGATTTACGGTATTGTTCACGGCGTGATGCCGTCTGTTGGCGCGGCGGCGACCTATACCCGCATGAAGCGCGGTACTGAAAATACAGAGTCCGGTTTGGCTGGCGCTGTAGGATATCTCACCAGCCATATCCTTGGCCGCAACGCAGCAGAGATGGTAGCGATTGGCTCTCAGTCTTCCGGCGCGCTGGAGTTACTCCCTGCCAACAATTATGGTGACGACTGGCTTAAGGTCGTTGACCGTGACGGTAGTATATTAACGCTGCCCGCAGATCTTCCGGTCGGAGAGGACGGTAAGAAAGAAAACTGTCTTTATAGTGGCCTTTATCTGAACCGAGATAAATGGTGGAAGCTAATGGATGAAAATCTGTTGAATCCGTTTAATACCACATTGAATAAAAGGCAGATCGACAGCGACTGGTTGGAATATGAAAATCTGATTAAGGATAATGTAAAACCATTCCAGGAGCAGTTAGCTGACAAATACCATCCGTACACCTACTCATTTTATGGAAAAGCAAAAGGGGGAGAATTATCCGCAGCGTATCGGACTCAGGAGACGGCGGTCTGGAGCGGGGCGCTGGCAAGCGGCCAAATAGGTGAGACGCCGCCGGCGCCAAAAATGAATGACGAACGCCTTTATTTAAGTGAAGTCAGTGCCGATCGAACGGTGAAAGATGAACTTTCCCCGGAAGAGCAGGCGTGGGCATTCAAGGGCGATAACAACGTAGTATATGGCTGGGTAGGACAACGTTTTACACTACGGGATGCCTGTGAAAATGGCGACGGTACGGTGCCTTTGCGCGCCGGGCAAATCGTTCATGAGAATATTCGGGAGCGTCTGGCAGTACAGGTTCTCCATGAAGCCGCTTACCGGGATACTCTCAGTCAAGCTTTTGCCTTACGCTCTATTATAAAAATTGCCCAGCAGGTCAATTACGATGAAAAAATGGTTTTTGCTTAATGGCCCACATCGCCTGAGAAACGGCCTGCTGCTGGCGACGGTGATATTTATCACGGGATGGCTGGCATTCAAACCCGGCGCGTATCAGTATTCATTAAATGACAGGGAGAAAGTGATGGTCACCTCATTATTGCAGCACCCCGAAACGCGGTACTTTGGTTTTTATTCCGTGGCGCTTCCGGCTGAATTTACACCAACCGGGATGGTGATGTTTATCCAGGGTTCAGCGATGACCCCAGTGGAAACAAAACGGCAATACTATCCTCCGTTCCGGCAGTTTCTGACGCGCTATGAAGAAAAGCTCAGGAATACGTCCGTCGTCGATCCGCAGGATGCGCCTTACCTGAAGGGAGTTTATCCACTAACCTCACCAATGAGCGGTGTCATTTTTGAGCGGATGGCGGCTGAGCATACTCCAGATATGGCAAGAGTACTGGATGCCTGGAAATGGGCAGATGGCATTACGTTTTCAGTTAAAATGAAAGCAAGAGACGAACGGGCTGCCCGTTATGATGTTTATTGGTATGGTAAAAGTAAAGAAGTCACTGATACCTTTCGATATAATGTCCCGCAGAAAAAATCACAATTACTGGCTATTCTGTCAGGGTTGCAACCCCGTCAGGATAATCAGCGTCCCTCAGGCAATCAGTTAGCTATTCAGTATGGGCAGGTTGATGCCTCACTGCTCGGAGAGTATGAAACCTCCGTAAGCTATAAAAACGGTAAAAAAGTGTTCGTTGCACTAAAAACAGATAACGACAGTTATACCGGTACACCGCTGCTGGATAAAGACGCCCGGGTGGTGGAAACAGAACACGGAAAAACCCTGTACAAAGGCAAACGTAAGGTCAACGGCCTTGAAATTTCAGAATGGTGGATTAAAAGACTTGTAGTTAATGACGCAGACCCATCGCTAAGTTATATTTTTTATCTCACTATCCATGAAAATAAAATTAATGGCAGCAAACCGCTTGATCTGAAAATGTCTTACCGAATTGATTTCCTAAACCCTGGAGATGTATTAACCGAGAATGAACTGGTAGCTCTGTGGGAGAATATAACCGAAACAATTAAATATCACCCCACCCGGTGGTAAAAACAGATTATCATACAGAGCCTGATTAACGATAACATTCCAGATATTCTTTGTCTTCACACGCCATAATAATAATTTCCCGGCAGGTCAATAATGATAAATAAATGGTTTTTGCTTAATGGGGCTTTGTTGAATAAATCAGATTTCGGGTAAGTCTCCCCCGTAGCGGGTTGTG